>Ga0255055_10000522_pt1 | contig 29758 bp, 22 predicted proteins | sample JV7_2_27_MG_FD_188633 | JGI IMG/M metagenome (GOLD analysis project Ga0255055, IMG submission 188633) | Seawater microbial communities from Jervis Inlet, British Columbia, Canada - JV7_2_27 | ecosystem: Environmental > Aquatic > Marine > Inlet | place: Canada: British Columbia | collected...
AGCAAGACAACCGGTGCTCTCTTTGAGATCTTTGATGAAATCCAGCATCCGCTGATGGGAGCCCGTATAAAGGCTGGCCATGATAAAATCAGGATGGAAATCAACCGCATCCTGAAAAGCCTTTTTTGGGTTCTGGATATCGAGGATTTTGAGTTCATGGCCCGCATCGAGCAGCTGTTTGATGAGGATGCCGAAACCGAGTGGAGAAACGTATAAATCCAGAAATATCAGTAATATCTTCATGTTTATCAGCCCGAAACAGAAGCAGGATTATAGTTGAACCCAAGGGAGTTTGTCAAATTAGAAGCATCTCTCAATCGGGATGGAAAAAGAGTGATGAGAACTCTCTATCCTCTGTTCTTCTCCCCATAAAAAATGAAACAATATGGAATTATAAATGCTCCACTATTGGGAGGAGAAGAGGTGAAGAACCATATTCACATCCCTGGTCAGGGAACGATAACAGAAGAAAGGGAGGAGAGACAGAAGAAATTCAAAGGAATCACTTCAGGATAATAGGAGAAGTGAGTTTTTCAAGGAGTTTATTCTTTGATATAACCCAGTGTCTTTAATGCCTCGATTTCCTCTTTGGAAAGGCGGGGTTTCTGTCCGGCTTGCATCCCGTGCGAAGCAGATCTTATGAAATTTCGGAACTCGGACCAAAGCGCATCCTGTACATGATCTCGGCCTTCCAGGTCTTCTTTCTCGCCAGGATCTTCCTCAATGTTGAACAGCTCGATGTCCCACGTGTCCAATTCAGGAAAAAAGATCAATTTGTAAGGAAAAGAAGTCACGCTGTAACCGGCATAATTGGACGATTGGTTCATAGACCGGCAGATACGATCTCTTCTGTATGAGGAAAGAAAAAAATTTCTGCCTCGTGTTTCCCCTGGATAGGGGTATTCCAATCCCAAGAGATCACAGAGTGTAATGACAATATCGCTGGTGATCACCGGATCATCAAGGACCTCGGTCTTTTCGATGACACCGGGAATCCGGATCAAAAGCGGAATGCGGATCCCTTCCTGATAAAGGATCGAATTGTGTCCTACATAGCCGTGCTCCCCCAGCGCTTCTCCGTGATCTGAGAGCACAACCACAACAGTCTCTTCCCACTTGCCTGAACTTTTCAAGACATCCATCAGCATCCCAACAATATGATCGGCATAGGCCAGATTCTCGTCATACACATCCGATAGAAAGGCAAAATCATCAGGCCCTTCGATTTCCCCTCTCTCGATACGATTCGCCTCATAATAAAAATCTGATGAAGGCTTTTCATATCTATGCTGATATCTTCCAAAAAAAGGCAGGGGCATGGAATAAGGAGAGTGCGGTTCACGAATATGCAGATACAAGAAAAACGGTTTTCCTTTTTTGCGTTCGATCAGGTTCTTGAAAGGGGCAATGAACTCCTCTGCCTGCACCGCGTCTTTCTTCTGAAACAACTCCACGAAGTGCTCGAATCCCTGGTGATAATTATAACGAGGGCTGAAATAGGGATTGGATGAAACCGCGGCTGTAAAATATCCATTCTCTCTCAGCAGTTCAGGGAAAGTGATAATCTCCTCATTTAGAGTGTTAAAAAAAGCGGACACAACTCCATGAAAATCCGGGGGCAATCCGGTTAATAGTGTTCCCGTTGATGCAAGGGTGTAAGCCGCTTCGCTGGTGGCATCAGAAAATACAAATCCCGTTTTTGCCAGTTCATCAATGTTGGGTGACGTTTGCCTCGGGTAACCGTAACAACCGAGGCGGTCTGCCCTGGCAGCATCCAAAAGAAGAAATAAAATATTCTTTTCCTCTAATGCGGATGCCAGTCGTTTCCAGCGAACATGTCTTCCTCTCAACTGGATTATCTCGCTTTTCAAGATCTTGATCCATCCCGCCTTTGTCTCTGGAATTTCAAGTGTGATCTTTTGGATGGTATGATCCAAGGGGACAATGGAAAAGGGCCTCCCTTTTTTTATGAACTGTTTATAGACATGCTCTCTTGTCTCTGTCTGGATGGCGATGGCCGCCTCTATCCTCTCTTTCCCTGGAAAATCGAGAACCAACCGAATCTCGGCATCTTTGTTAGGATTCATGAACATCAGAATCGAACCTGGAGTCAAGCAGTCTTCTTCTGGGTTGAAAACATCTTCAACCCGTAAAAAGCGGACGGGATAGATATGGACAGCTTGGATCCCGATCCTGTCCTGTCCGGAAAACACAAAACGGAGAGAATTCTCGCCGCTTATTGCATGTACCGAAGAAATCTTCCGGCGAAAGTGATTGCCGGAAAAATGGATAGGATGGTCGTTCACGATGATTCGCAAGGACGGCAGCTCATGCGTCAGTCTGACATCCACAAGAAAGTCTTCTTTTTGAGGGAGGTAAAAATCCAATCCTCCTCCGGATTCCATCAATATACGGTGAAACTGTTTATCAGAACCGAGCCTAGGCGCAGACCATGTCCCATAAAAAAAATCATCCTCTCCGATATGATTCATCCCGAAGATGTGAACACCGTCTCTGGTATAAGGATGATGCTCCTGGAAGATATTCTTCTGGGCACAGGATAAAGACAGAAGAGAGACCGAAACGATACTGAAAACCGTTATCCAACGCTTCATGTTTGTATCTTCCTTATGCATGTACATTCATCCGAGACCGGAGCTGTCGCATGCGATAAAAATATTATTCCATGACGGAGGAGAAAGTCAAAATGTTATCAAGTTCAGAATCTCTTCATTCATATCCTGGCATGGCAAATAAATTCTTCAAATGGATATCATTATTTTGACAGGAGGAAGGGTGTTTGATAGCATGAACACGCTTTAAAAAAACCGGTTTTTTCACTTCCAAACATCAATTACTTTGAGGGCAGCATGAAAAAAGGATTAACCAAGATAATAAGTCCGGTGCCCTTCCTGCTCCTGTTGATCACTCTGGCGTTTTTTCTTTATATGGGATGCAATTTAGAGAAAAGAACGACAAAAAAACGGATCCTGTCTGTGGAGAATAACCTATTAGAAGCTGTATCCATCAAGGGGATGCCGCAGGTAAAAATGAATGTCCTGGACCGCATGGATTTCTACAAAGTGCCTGGATTGAGCATGGCAGTTATAGATGATTTCCAGTTGGAGTGGATAAAGTCGTATGGATTCAAAGACATATCCAAAAGGGAACCATTGATCCCGGAAATCCTTTTTCAGGCAGGAGAGATAAGCCAGCTCATCGCTGCCCTCTGCTCTCTCAGTTTATTGGAACAGGGCAGGATAGGCTGGGAAGACAATGTAAATGTTCATCTCAGGTCATGGACACTTCCGGAAAGCCGCTTTACCGAACAGGAAAAGGTGACATTAAAACAGCTGCTGACCCACACCGCCGGACTTTCTGACATTCATGTCCTGGGATATGAACAGGGAGAATCTCTCCCCGTTCTTGTCGATCTCCTGAACGGGGATCCACTGTCTGCTAACCAAGCTGTCCGAAGCATATCTAAGCCGGGAGTGAGAATGAATCTCGAAGGGAGTGAATATGTCGTGCTGCAGCAGCTGCTCGAAGATCTGGAAGGCAAGCCATTTCCCAGGATCTCCGACGAAACGGTCTTCACTCCACTGGACATGACCCGCAGTATTTTCGCTCAGTCTCTGCCGGCAGATCTGAAGCCAGAAGCGGCCCCAGGCCATTTAAGAGGGGGAAATCCTGTGGAAGGACAGTGGAAAAATTATCCTGAACTGGCTGTTTCAGGGCTTTGGACAACGGCACATGATATAGCGCTTCTCCTGATCGAGTTGATGGAAGCCGCACAAGAGAGGTCCCGAAAGATCATTTCCTCCCGCTTGGCCCATTCTTTATTTACTCCCCAAGTCTTCAACCATGGATTCGGATGGATCATCGATGACGAAGGCGAGAATCTGATCGTCCATCAAGAGGGCTCGACAGAGGGGTATCACTGTTACATTCTCTGCTATCCACTGAAGGGTCAGGGAGCTGTCCTTATGACGAACAGCTCCAACGGGACTTTCCTCATCGAAGAACTCCTTCGCAGTCTGGCCCTGGCCTACAAATGGCCTCATTACCATCCCGACGAAAAGGTCCTTTTCCGGCTCGATACGTCCATCTATACCCAGTATATCGGAAAATACGAAATCACCCCGGATTACATCCTGACGATCTCCTATGAAGATTATTATTTGATCATCCAGCCGACCGGCCAATCTCCAACAAATTTCTACGTGGAAAATCCGACGAGTTTCTTCTCAACGTCTCCTTATATCCAGATCCGGTTTATTAAGGACCAAGAGGAACAGGTCACTGGATTGGTCCTCAAGCAGGCAGGAAACGAGATAAAAGCCAGAAAGATCGAGTGATATGAGCTGGGTTCAGAGCGCCATCGTCCTTATCATCAGTTTTCTGATATCGAGGATCATCATCGATTCCAACATGCATCTCGGTTTTATCAATCATGTGATGAGACGTTCCAGGTCTAATGTCGCGACCTTTATCACAACACTTCTCATGGTTTCTTTCGGACTGTCGTTGTTTTTTTCCAATACAATCGTCGTCCTGGCCATGATCCCTGTCATCAGATCGATCCTGAACGGCATTCAAGATCCTGCACAGAGAAAGATGCTCACCACTCCTTTCATATTGGCCCTTATCTACGGAGCGAACATCGGCGGGATGGGATCGTTAACTGGGACATATCTGAATGTGCTTTCGCTCAGTCTTATTGAGGTCTACCGCGTCCCAGGAAGCGAAAATATCACATTTTTTTCATGGTTTCTTATCGGGATTCCTGGTGCTTTGATTCTTCTTGCGATCAGCCGGTTTATCATCAAGATCGAAGAAAGGAAATCTCCATTTGTCGGCCAGTTCTATCCCCCTGCCGAAGACATATCTGACCGTGCGTACAGAAAGTATGCTCTTTTCTTCATAGCCAACGTCGGTTTTTTCATCACCTTGACCGGTCTGCAGTTCTTCTTCAGGCCGAAACCTGTTGTCCTGCAACTCAATATCATCGACATCATTTTTCTTGTTTATTTCCTTTTATTTTTGTTCTTTGCTTTCATTTATCCCCGAAAAAACAAAAAATTGGAATCTTTTTTAGGGAACGGACTGTACTTCATCCTATTCCTCATATTTTCTCCGGTGATCTTTATTGTCGAATCTCTTAAGGAGATCGGATCCCGGTTCCACATCAAGAGCAATAAAGCGGTCTCCATTCTGGATCAAAAGCTCCACAACGCTTTTAATTTGGTATGGCACTTCTTTTTTCGGGAAAAAATCAAGGATCTCAAAAAAAAGAGATCAAATGTGCATATTTCCGCCAACCGGATGGTCTACGACCTTCCATTCTTCGGACTTGTTTTCCTGGGCCTGGTGGTTTTAGGTGTGTTCATCATCCTTAAGATCGGCGATGATCCTTCCACTTCAACGATCGATGGGACTGTTTTCCGTTTCTTCGAACAGCTCTCTTCTCGGCTTATCCCTCACGGTGGAGAGATGTTCTTTTTTCTTTTTGTTCTCATCCTGATCGCTATTTTCCTCACCGAGCTCATCAACAACACAACTGTTGTTCTCATCGCCTTTCCTTTGATCATCAAGATGGCTGCTACTATGGGGGCCAATCCCCTCTTCATCCTCCTCGGTGTGGGAGTGGCTGCAAACGGGGCATTCATGACTCCTGTGGCCACATCGGTCAATGCGGTCGCCTATGCCGGTGTTCCAGGGGTATCCTTAAGAAAAATGCTAAAGCTCGGCTTTATTTTGAATGTGGTTTCAGGATTGTGGATGACATTGTTGTTTTATTTTCTCTACAAAATCTTCTGAAACCCATACCCGTTTCGTCACGTAATTAAATATCTATAAAAAATTGGGGACGGTCCAATTTACATGTTCCTGCGGTATTGTCCACCAACTTCATACAAAGCCTGCGTGATCTGGCCGAGAGAACACACCTTTACTGTCTCCATCAACTCGGCAAAAATATTTCCTCCCCGAAGCACGACTCTCTGCAGTTTTTCCAGAGCTTCCGGGGCTTTACTCTGATGCCTCTTTTTAAAATCCGCCAGCCGCTGCAGCTGTGATTCCTTTTCTTTCTTGGTGGAACGGGCCAAGGGGATGCACAGGTTTCCTTCGGTCGAAACAGGGATGTCTACCCCGGCGTCAGGAGGCCGGAAAGTGTTCACTCCGATGATGGGATACTTGCCCTCGTGTTTCATCATCTCATAAAGCATTGACTCTTCCTGGATCTTGCTTCTCTGGTATCCTGTTTCCATGGACCCCAGGACTCCCCCTCTTTCGCTTATCTGATCGAACTCCATCAAGACGGCCTCTTCCACCAGCTGAGTCAGCTCCTCGACGATAAAACTGCCTTGATTCATGTTCTCGTTCTTGGCCAGCCCCCATTCCCTGTTGATGATGAGCTGGATGGCCAGCGCTCTCCGAACAGATTCTTCAGTGGGTGTGGTGATGGCCTCGTCGTAAGCATTCGTATGGAGACTGTTGCAGTTGTCATAGACAGCACAGAGGGCCTGGAGTGTTGTCCGGATATCGTTGAACTGTATCTCCTGACTATGCAAAGACCGTCCTGATGTCTGGATATGATACTTCAGCATCTGCGCCCTTTCAGAAGCTCCGTATTTCTCCCTCATGGCAATGGCCCATATACGGCGGGCCACCCTGCCGATGACAGTGTACTCTGGCTCCATCCCGTTGGAGAAGAAAAACGACAGGTTGGGTCCGAAACTGTCTATGGGCATCCCTCTGGAAAGATAATACTCGACATAGGTGAATCCGTTGGAAAGGGTCAATGCCAGCTGGGTTATCGGATTTGCTCCAGCCTCTGCGATATGATATCCGGAAATGGAGACAGAATAAAAATTTCGGACCTTGTTCTTATTAAAATATTCCTGTATGTCTCCCATCATCCTCAGAGCAAAATCAGTGGAAAAGATGCATGTGTTCTGTCCTTGGTCCTCTTTTAAGATATCAGCTTGGACAGTCCCGCGGGCATTAGACAGGACAGAGGAACGGATGTTTTCCGTCTGTTCTGTCGATGGCCTTTTCCCCTGATCCTTCACAAGCTTTTCAACCTGCTGATCGATAGCTGCGTTCAGAAACATGGCCAGCATGATCGGAGCTGGTCCGTTGATAGTCATAGAAACTGAGTTATTCAGCGAACTCAGGTCAAATCCTCCATACAGGACCTTGACATCATCTAGAGTGCAGACACTCACTCCTGAGTTCCCGATCTTTCCGTATATATCAGGACGCCTGTCAGGATCGTATCCATAGAGCGTGACTGAATCAAAAGCAGTGGAGAGACGCTTGGCTTTGTAATTTGCTGACAGCATCTTGAAACGCCTGTTTGTTCGGGCAGGATCTCCCTCCCCGGCGAACATCCGGGTCGGATCTTCACCAACCCTTTTCAAGGGGAAAACTCCGGCTGTATAAGGGAAATGACCCGGCAGGTTTTCCTCCCTGAGCCACCTGTACAGCTCTCCGGGATCTTCAAACTTCGGAAGGGAAACCTTCGGGATCTTCTGCCTGGAAAGAGAGTCGATGAACAACGGCTGTTTGATCTCTTTCCCCCGGACCTTATATTTTAGGTGATCCTTGGAATAATCATTTTTCGTATTTTTCCACTGTTTGAAAAGATCTTTCGTTTTCGGCTCGATGCTTTTTTCAACCCGGGAGATTTCTTTATTTAACCTGGACAACATCTTCATGGAGTCACCCTTTTGATCATCTCTTTCAAGGGAGCCAGCAGACTCTTTGAGATGCCAGGCTTGTCTCACGGCTCTCGCTTGTTCACCCGTCTTCTTATGATAATTCCGGACTGTCTCTGCGATCTCCGACAGATAGCGGACTCTCTCAGGCGGTATGATGATGGATTTCGTCAAGGTTGTCCTCTGGGATACTTTCGTGGTTTTTAGTCTCAGTTTGTTTCCCGTCTTACCCGCGATGATATCCATCAAATACTCGTAAAGAAATGTCACCCCATCATCATTGAAGCGGGAAGCGATGGTCCCGAATACAGGCATTTCCTCCAAGCAGGAGGAAAGATCGCCTCGATTTCTCTGGACCTGTTTTCTGACCTCTCTAAAAGCATCTTCGCTTCCTCTTTTCTCAAATTTGTTGATGACCACGATATCTGCATAATCAAGCATGTCGATCTTCTCGAGTTGAGTAACGGCTCCGAATTCGCTTGTCATCACATAAAGGGAGACATCCACCAGGTCGATGATGCTTGAATCTCCCTGTCCTATCCCGGCGGTCTCGATGATGATCAGGTCGAATCCCGCTGCTTTCAGGACTTCGATCGCCTCCGGGAGAACATCAGGAATTTCTTTTTGGGAATGCCGGGTGGCCAGAGATCGCATGTAGACTCTCGAATTGTTGATAGCATTCATGCGTATCCTGTCTCCAAGCAGAGCTCCGCCCGTCTTCCTTCTAGACGGATCGCAGCAGATGACCCCCAATGTCTTCCCGCTCTGCTCTCTTAGAAGCCTCAGTATCAATTCATCCGTCAGAGAAGATTTGCCAGACCCACCGGTTCCCGTGATCCCGATGACCGGGACTTTGCAGCTCTTTTGATGCTTTCCGAGAAAATTCAGAAGTTCCGGCATCCTTTTCTTGTTTTTCTCTTTTGCCAGTTCGAAATCCGTGATAATCCTGGCTACGCGGATTTTTTCTTCTGGGGAAAAGCTTCCGGCGGCATGGATGCCATGGCCCACCACGGAAAAGTCCATGCTTTTGACCATATGATCCACGATACCTTGAAGGCCCAATCTCGCACCGTCTTCCGGGGAATAGATCTTGGTTACTCCGTACTTCTCCAGCTCCTTAACTTCTTCGGGAATTATGACTCCTCCGCCTCCTCCAAAGATCTTGATCTGATCTGAGCCCTTTTTTTTCAGAAGGTCCACCATGTATTTGAAGAATTCGATATGTCCTCCCTGATAACTGGACACAGCCACACCTTGGACATCTTCCTGGACGGCCGCATCAACGATCTCCTGGACCGACCGGTTATGACCGAGATGGATGACTTCCACGCCTGTCGTCTGAAGAAGACGGCGAATGATATTGATGGAGGCATCATGGCCGTCGAACAAAGAGGTAGCGGTCACCGCCCGGATATGATTTTTGGGTTGATATGGTTTTTTTTCTGCCATTATATTTCTCCTAAGTCCCCTGAATTATTCATAAAATATGTCGACGCCTCCACATAAGATCGATGATTCAAGCATTATATATTAATCCTTGCCAGATCCAGGTTTAATCCCGTTTTGATTATCTTTACTTCATTTTTAGTCGCCGCCATAAAATTAAAGACTACAGACAACAGATTACTGACTGCAGACCAGAGACAGAAGAAGGGACAAAAGACTTTAGACTGTAGACTCGAAATAAAGCAGCATATACACATATTTTCGGTCTTGTGTCTCATCGTATCCAGTTCCATTTTTCTTTCTCTTTCTGTAGTCTGTGGTCTATAGTCCCTTCTTCGTCTTATGTCTAAAGTCTATGGTCTATTGTCTAATATGCCTGTCTTCAATGAGGTCAGTTTTCCTAAAATAAAATCTGTCTGCCTTTGGATATAGTCATCGATACTATATTTTCTTTTCAGGAACCACCGCCTGAAGGTCCACATATGTCCCATTACCGTGATATTATGCGCGATCAATTCTATGGAATCCCTGCCTATCGCTGGAAGATCGCCTATTTTTACTAAGTCAGATATGACATCTAAAAATATTCCTGTTACCCTCACTTCGTTTTCCAGAACTCTTTTCTGCCAGTGTAAAGGAAGAGCTTTGGTTTCCTGGTAAACGAGTAGAATATGATCGCTCATCCTATTGCAGACCAAAAAATATTCTTTGATCATCCCAGCCAGAACATCCCGGTCTTTTTTCGCACTGCTTCTCGCTTCGGTAACTCCCTTTTCTACTTCTGCATGGATGGCGTCGCAGACGAGGAACAAAACATCTTCTTTTGATCTGACATATTCGTATAAAAGGCCTGTTGAGATGCCTGCTGCTCCAGCGATCTCTCTTGTTGTTGTTTTATGGAAACCCTTATCGATAAATAATTGAACAGCAGCATCCACAATTTGGCGTCTTCTCTGCCCGATCAGATCAGGATCCTTGACATGGGTAGGGACGTCTTCTATTACCCCTAATTTTTTGTCGATCATTTATATTCTCCTGGCTCTATCCAGCAATCTGACCGAGCGCTCAATCAGTATAGCAGATCAAAAAATAGCTTGTCAATCTTTTTTTTAGATTCCTATGCATTGATCCATTTTAACTCCGATCCTCACCATCTCTTCCCCCTTATCTCCCCGAGAAAAAACTTGACTTATTATTACACTATCGTTATATTTCATATATAGAATATTAAGGAGCCAGGAAAATGAAGGAATTATCTAATGTCGAGCTTCTATTGTTAGAGATCATAGAGGAAAATTCCGAGATGTCAGGGTACGGAATCAACCGCTATATAGAGGAAAGAGGGTATAGAACCTGGGCAGGGATCGGCTTGACCTCTATCTATGCCGGATTGGAAAAACTCAAGAAGAAAGAATTGGTCTTTGCCTATCTGGAAACAAAAAAGACAGGAAAAGGACCATTTCCCAACAAATTCCGGATAACTGTCAAGGGAAGAGCTCTGCTCAAAGAATGCGTTAAAAGCGCTTTATCTGAAAGCCGGGAGCTGGACAGGGCATTCGGTCTCGGCTTAGCAGGAATCCCCTCCCTGACCAATGAAGAAGTTGTGGAATGCCTCTTGAAAAGAGTGGACTTCCTCGATGGAAACCACCAAAAGATAAAAACGAAATTCAAGCAGCAAAAAAAAGAATCCCTCCCTATTATTGTCAGTTTTCCTTTCGATCATGCTCTGTATCTCCTTGAAAAGGAGAAAGAATTCACAAAAAACCTGGTGGCACAGATCAAAAAGGAGGAATCCCCATGAAAAAACACTTTTCGCCTTTTGAAGGGCAAATTAAACCCAGCTTTTTGACATGTGAATAATCTAGTATATGCGAATGAAAAAACTCTGGTGAATTAATGCATTTTTTCATCAAAATATTTTCTATTTATTAAAACTATGTTAAAGTTAGCACCTTCAAACAGGACAAACGTGAGACTTAAAAACGCAGTCAAAGTCCTCCTCTTTATCATCGTTCTTTATCTCTTTCTTCTCTCCATCCAGCTCATGGGAGCATCTTTTAAGCTCCTGGGAGAAGGATTTGCAGAAACGCTTATACAGACCACTTCAAATCCTTTTGTGGGATTGCTGATCGGCATCCTGGCCACAAGCATCATCCAGAGCTCATCGACCACAACCTCCATCACAGTGGGCTGTGTTGCCGGAGGAATACTCACATTGCAGGGAGCCATCCCCATCATCATGGGAGCCAATATCGGGACCACCATTACGGCTGCTATCGTCTCATTGGGACATATAACTCGAAAACAAGAGTTCGAAAGGGCGTTTGCCGCTGCCACTGTCCATGATTTCTTCAATATATTAGCCGTTATCATCCTGTTTCCATTGGAGATGACAACCCATATCCTCGAAAAATCCGCCACTATTCTTTCCCAAGCGTTTGTCGGTATCGGCGGAATAAAATTTTTGAGCCCACTCAAGGCGATCACCAATCCGGTCACGGATCTTCTTAAAGATCTCATCCCCATCCCTATCATTCTGATCGTGATCTCTCTTGCTTTTCTCTTTTTCTCACTGATCCAGATGGTGAGGATCATGCGGTCCCTGATCCTGGTCAAATTGGAAATTGTTCTGGACAAATATCTCTTCAGGAATGACATGACCGCTTTTCTACTGGCTGTCATGGTGACAGCCACCATCCAAAGCAGCTCGGTGACCACCTCGCTCGCCGTCCCCCTGGTTGGAGCAGGTTTGCTGACCGTAAGAAAAATCTTCCCCTATACCCTAGGAGCGAATATCGGGACCACTATAACCGCCATCCTGGCTTCTTTTGTCACGCTCAATCCTGTGGCCGTCACTGTCGCTTTCAGTCATCTTTTATTCAATATTTTCGGGATCGTCCTTCTCTACCCCTTTAAGAAAATCCCGATCTGGATGGCGGAAAAATTGGCCATAGTGACCACAAAATCAAAAAGAAACACCATTTTGTTTCTGTGTCTTTTTTTTCTGATTTATATCATCCCATTAGTGTTCATTTTGATATTAAAATAGATGAGAGTAAACTACATAAAGGTGGAATAAATGTTTAAAACAGTTTTCAATGTTTGGAACCGAGGAGGGCTTTTGAAAAAAGCTCTTGAGTGTACCGAGAGGATGTTTCAACTTGCTTCGAAAAACTTCGACATTGCCACAGAAGAGCTGATCGAAAACCTTGATATCCAGAGAGCCAAAGTCTATCTCACCGACCAGAAGATCAACGAATGCGAAAAGCAGGTGAGACGCCAGGTCCTCGAGCATCTGACCATCAATCCCAGGCAAGATATGAGCTATTCCCTGATATTGATCACGGTAGTCAAGGACCTGGAAAGGATCGGGGATTACGTCAAGAATTTCGTCGAGCTGGCCCATCATTATCCCAAGAAGATGCCCGATGATAGGTATTCAAAAGAACTGATCTCCATTCGAAACAGAATGAGCGAGATCTTGAAGGATGCTATCCGAGTTTTCAAGGAAGGAGATGTGGAGAAGGCCAAGGTGTATTACAAGTTCTACAGAAAAGTCACCGAAAAAACAGACAACATGGTCATCCATATCCTCGAAGAAGACAAGATCAAGGTCCGGGAAGCGGTCGCCTATGTCCTTTTTGCCCGGTATCTCAAGCGGATCGCGGCCCATCTGGCGAATATTTTAACGACCATCATCAATCCTTTTCACCTCGTGGGCTACGGCTTTGACACCATGAAAAACGAGGAAATAGAATAAAGGGCGGTGCGGCACCGCCCTTTATTTGATAGGTCAGTTCACCTAAAACAAACCTTTATTTGTCGAGTTCATCTAAAAGACTGCCTATCTCGACCAGTTTAATAAATTCCGCTCTATACCCGAAGGGATCGCTCCCTTTTCCTTGTTTGGCAAGTTTCAGAATGCTCTCATAGGAGGAACTGCCTTTGAACTCCGAATCCCGAAGCAGCATTCCGAACTGGGCCACAGCGGCTGAGAATTTAAAGTTGTACGAGCTTGATTCCAGTTTTTCATTTTTGTCTACAAGAGGATAAACGATCAGCTTGCTCTTTTCGCCGTCCGGCTGTTTGTACCTGAGTTTGAGTGTCAACAATTCTTTGGTCTTGAACGCCTCCGGACTGATCTTGGTGTTTTGATATTTCAATTCATCTACTCCGGGAATCTCTTCTTTTGAACCATAAGGAATGATCTCATAGAGGACGGTCACTGTATGCCCGGATCCCAGCTCGCCGGCGTCCTTGGTGTCGTCAGCAAAATCTTCTTTCTTGAGCATCCGGTTTTCGTATCCGATCAAGCGGTAAGCTTTAACTTTGGCAGGGTTGAACTCGATCTGGATCTTGACGTCTTTGGCAATTGTGAACAGGGTACCTCGCATGTCATCGATAAAGACCTTTTTGGCTTCAAGGAGAGAGTCGATGTAATAGTAATTTCCATTCCCTTTATCAGCCAGCTGTTCCATCCTGTGATCTTTATAATTTCCCATGCCGAAACCGAGCGTTGTCAGAAAGATTCCCTGCTTGCGCTTTTCTTCGATCATCCGGACCAGCTCAGAAGTGCTGGACACGCCGACATTGAAGTCTCCGTCGGTGGCCAGGATAACCCGGTTGTTGCCGCCTTTGATGAAATTCTCCATTGCTACTTTATAGGCCAGCTTGATCCCAGCACCGCCGGCTGTTGAACCGCCGGCCCGGAGATCATCGATGGCCTCGATGATCTTCTCTTTTTTGCTGCCTGGAGTTGAGGGCAGAACAAGACCTGCCGCTCCGGCATAGACGACAAGAGAGACCTTATCTTCAGATCCAAGCTGCTTGACAAGCAGTTTGAAGGCTGATTTCAATAGAGAGATCTTGTTCTCCGAACTCATCGATCCGCTGACATCGATCAGAAAAACCAGGTTGCTCGGGGGAAGATCTTCTGTCTTCAGCTTCTTCCCTTGAAGACCGATGTGAATCAGCCTGTGAGACGGGCTCCATGGGCAGGACGATATCTCCGTGATGATGGAGAAAGGATCTTTTCCCTTTGGGAGAGGATAATCATAACTGAAATAGTTGATCATCTCCTCGATCCTGACAGCGTCCTTGGGCGGAAGCGCGTTTCTCTTGATGAAACGCCTGATGTTGGCATAGGATGCCGTGTCCACATCGATGGAAAATGTAGAGAGCGGATTGATCAAAGCATCCAGGTAGATGTTCTCATAGATCCTCTCATATTCTTCGGTGTTGAAATCGGGATAATAGACAGGAGCCGCAGCATCCGCAGAAGAACTGGGGGTGGAAAGAATCCCACCAAGAAAACCCCGTTTTTTCCCTGCCTCTTCGGCCTCCAATTTCATTTCAGAGACCTTCATCTCGAGCTGGATATTCACCTTTGCGGTTTTGTTGTTTTCCACCCGGATATCCTTCACGACCGTGCTTTTAAATCCAGATTTCTCGAAGGTGAGGGCATACAGGTTGAAAGAAAGCTCTTTAAAGACAAAGACACCATAGGCATCTGTCTGGGTTTTAACCGCTTTATTGGTCCCTGAAGCTGTCGCCTTAACTAAAACCCCTGAGATCCCGTTGCCGAAGATATCCGTCACGCGGCCTTTTATGGATTCAGGAGCTTTTTCCTTGGATTCCCCGGTAAAAGGGGTGAAACACAATAGAATTCCGATAAAAAGTACCAAACCTATTTTTCTCATGTTAACCTCCATATCTCTTTGTACGTCCGAGCCTTCATTTTTTGCATCGGGTGTTTCTTAGTATTGAAAAATTCGAGATAATCAGATCTAAATTTCCCAGTTTCATATCATAACAAAGATTATAATGGTTGTATAAAACTGAATGGATCTGATCAGCAGATAAAGACAGGCCGGTATGGAACCTCAATTATAAAGTGGAATTTTTATAAAAACCCGGCATTAAGGTCTTATTGTCATCAATTTTTTTCTGATATCGCTTTGGAATAGTACAAGAAAATACACAGCTAGCTTAAATCACCAGAGGCGCTATTCTAATCTTTTAATGATGTGCCAGCCGTACTTGGAATCGACAGGATCGTATTCAGCCATCCCTATCTCACCTACACCCAGAGAAAAGCTGACGTCGCCAAAAGATTTGACCATGCGGCTTCGAGAGAAAATGCCGTTAACCTCATCATAGGGAGCGCCGATATCGGCCATGGTGTAGCTCCCAGGATAGGCATCATCTGAATATTCCTTGACCAAAGCATCAAAATCTTCTCCTGCCTCGGTTCTTTGTAATATCTCAGAAGCGAGCTTTTGGGCTTCTTCTTGAGTCCGAGTGACCTCGGGTTTAGGGATGGAACCCTGGAAGGATATAAGGATATGTTGGACCGTGATTTGTTTCGAATCCTTTTTACAGGATATAAAGACCACACACAAAGACAGGATGAGGATTCCCCATTTCTTCATCATTCGGTTTTCTCCTTATGATTTTCGTTTATCTCCTTCCCCTTTTTTAAAGATCCGGTAAGTGGGATAGGCAAAATCAATATCTGGTTCCTTATTGAATCTGGACAGGATCATCTGACAGATCTCATCCTGGGAGGCCCGTCTTTTCCTTGCATCAATTAGATAACGAAGGGTGAGCTCAACGCCAAAATCGACGATATTCACCCAGACGATCGGGGTAAACTTTTCATAATGGATCATATATTTCTTCGACATCTTCTTGATCTTTGCCTTGACATTGTCACCCACACCCCAATCTGTTTTCGTGGCCACCTCTAAAATGATGTCATTGGCTTTTTCCCAATCACTTTCGAAGGTAACGATGATCTTTATCTCGTTCCAGATAAACTCAAATCCCCTGGTATAATTAAAAATGGGCTCTGTAAAGACTTTTCCATTGGGACAATTCACGATTCGGCCTGTGCTCTGGTCCGCATCCACCCAGTTTCCGATCTCCATAAGAGAGGTGTAAAAAAGGCGGATATCGATCACATCCCCGCTGACCTCTCCCATAGAGACTCGATCTCCGATCTCATAGGGCCGCCTGATCAAGATCAGAATCCATCCCGCCATGGACAGGATGGCTTGATGCAGGGCCAGCGTCAATCCAGCCGCGATGGCACCCAGGATGGTCACCAAAGATGCCGTCCGCTCGAACCAGATAAAGAGGAGAGCAATAATACAGGCGAATGTGGTGATATAGACCACGCTCTTCCTTGCTGTATATTTCCTTTTGAGGACCTTTACATTCTTGTTGATGATCCGGACGATAATCGCGGAGATGAGATATGCCACCAGGATGGAAAGTAAAGAGAATGAGATTTTCAGGGCTAGGGGTGATGTAAGAAAATCAAACATTATTAAAACCTCACAAACAAACCGAGAATGGAGCTAAGAGTATCGATCCTGTTAGGATTATCAAAGATCATAACATAACGCGCATCTAACCGGAGTCCGAAGCGCTCCGTGAAAAACACATTGAATCCTAAACCCACATGAGCCTGCATATCGATCCTCTCGCCAGCCGGCGGCGCTATCAGCGTGATCTCATACCCGTATTCGGAAATATAGGTCGCCTCCTTGGGAATTATCATATCCCCACCGCCGCCGATAACAACATATGGCCGGAACCGTCCTGCCAGCACCTGGTAAATTAAATTTATTGTTAGAGATATATGAGGAGATGTCTCTATCTCGACCGTATCTTGATCAGAGGGATCTTGAAGTGTGACTGTCGAAGGCAGAACATAAAAGCCGGAAAGCTCGAATCCGATGTTCTTATTGAGAAGAAAGGCAACGCCTGTCCCAAAACTCGCGGGTGTATGAACGGGAGTGACTGGGAAATCATTCCCCCCCATCACATAATCCTCATCCGAGCCGTAAGCAAAAACATGGTTCACACCACCGAAAGCAGATACCTGCCATTCCGCAGCAGATGCGGTGACAGAAAAGAGGAAAACCGTCGATATCACGAGCACTAATCCGGGAACAAAATATATCTTCCTCATGGGAAGCTTCTTCTCAAATCGGACGCCCTTGCTCATCCTGGTATCTTAACACCGACCTATTATTCAATACAACGTCATAATATCAAATAAAATAACCTCTCTCCTGAAGTGAAAATCGGGCTAAAAATCTATGCCTGGGTTAGGATTGGAATCGCTCAGCGATCCGCTCGGCAATAAGAGGCGCATTTCCCCCGGCCCGGTTGTTGATCAGGAGATAGATCCTTTTTCCTTGCACCACAACTCCCCGAATGATCTCCACCGTATCTTCGATCATATCCTCTCTCAACATACCTTCCACAAGACGGTTAAAAGGATGAGCAGCCTGGTAGGTCTGGGCATATGTCTTATTTCGAGGCGTGACCAATCGAAGGAGCAGGGATTTGTTGCTGAATCCTCCCCTCTCTTTCCATAGGCTGTATTGTTCTTCCAGTGACGGCAGCCAGGTCCAGTGGGATAGGATCAGACCGATCCCGTGTTTGTCCAGTGCATCCAAGACCGGATCTTTTAACAAACCGGCTGTCCTGATCTCGACATGATACCGGTCATCCCGGGGAAGAGTTTTAAAAAAGCGATCGAGATCGCCGGCCATATCCGAAACCGAAGGCCTGTCTTCCTTTCTCTGATAAGCCTGCTCGAAGATAAAGCCAGCCAGATTCTCACCGAGAATATCCCCAGCCGGCTGATAAAAGGAACGGATGAAAAGATCCGCATCGAGGTAATGTTTGTTCTCGACAAACTCTGATCCTTTGCGGATTCTCGGCGCGAACACGGCTTGGGGGACTTTAACGATGACAAGATCGGTCGATTTGAGATGGTTTTTGTATTTCTCAAGGACATGGTGGTTCTGAGTCGGCATTCCTTCTTCTGTCAACAGTGTCCTGTAAAATGTGAAATCTATTTCGAGGACCGGAAAATGGGTGAAAAACTCCTCTACGCTTTCCACAGGAAGCACTTCTTCCGTGAACGACTGCCGGCCGATCGTTTTTTCTCTGTAGGTGATGCGATCGGAGTACCGCCCCTCTGAATAGATCTGGCCTATCCAACCGGCATACCTGTCGCTGCAGGTGCCGATAAAAAGCCGGGGATGAATATCCCTAAACTCAAAACTCCCCATTTGATATCTTGAGAAATTGATCCCCTTTTTCCCTTAGGATCATTTCAAATAATGTATGACATTCAATCAAATAAAGACGAACTCAATCTTCGATCACGACAGATCCGGCCCCTTTCTCTACTTCTCCGATGACCCACGCGGTCTGTTTGTGTGTCTTCATGTGGCGCAAGACACTATTCGCGTCTTTCTCATCCACGACCAATATCATTCCGACTCCCATGTTAAAGGTCCGGAACATCTCTTTTTGGTCGAGTCCGCTTCTCTTCTGGATCTCCCCGAAGATCTGAGGAACTGGCCAGGCACCTGTTTTTATCCGGACAGCTGTATTATCAGGAAGGATCCGAGGGATGTTTTCATAAAAGCCCCCCCCGGTGATATGAGCCGCAGCTTTCACTTCCACTTTCTTCAACAATCCCAGAAGACATTTTACATAAATCTTGGTCGGCTTGAGCAGAACGGGCGCCATTTTTTCGGTTATCTCTTCATTTTTAAATAGCTTCCGGACAAGGGAGAATCCGTTGCTGTGGAGGCCGCTGGAGGCCATCCCGATGACCGCATCTCCCTGCCGGCACCGGCTTCCGTCTATGATCTTCTTGCGGCTGACCATGCCCACACAAAAACCGGCCAGGTCGAATTTATCTTTTTCATACAAGCCTGGAAGTTCCGCTGTCTCTCCGCCGATCACAGAGCAGCCGGCTTCCCGGCATCCAGCCGTAATGCCCTTGACGATCTCATAGAGCTTATCAGGATCCAGCCTTCCTGCAGCCAGATAATCGAGAAAGAAAAGAGGCTCGGCACCGGAGACCACAATATCATTGACACACATAGCCACCAGATCGATCCCGATGGTGTCGAACTTGCCGGCTGTTTCAGCCACAAGAAGCTTGGTTCCAACGCCGTCGGTGGAGGCGACCAGAACAGGCTTGTCCATTTCCTTAAACCGGGGTTGAAAGAATCCGCTGAATCCACCGAGGTCACCCAAGACCTCAGGCCTGCCGGTCTTGCTGATGAGCGGCAAGATCTTTTTTACAAACGCGTCGGCCTTATCTATATCCACTCCCGCCTTTTTATAGGTCAAAGCAGCCATTTTTTCCCTTAACGATTAAACTTCTATATATCACCGAACTTGCTAAAAGGCAAACATCAAAGACAAACAGACGAACTCATAATTCTTTTTTGATATTATCTCTGTGGAATTCGATTCAGTTGGAGCTTGCGGAGAACAAAATGGCAGCCTTTGGGAACTCTCTGGAAAAATCAGCCAATTTTGGACTTATAATTGTTATAATGGAATAAATATAAGCAAATATTTTTTTAACATAAGGTGATGAATTACAATAGAAATACATGCATCAGACCCAGAAAGTGTGCTGGTGATTGATATCGTTACACATCTCGAGAATTCACATGCTGATTCGAACAGAAAAAGAAAATGACCGGGATGCCGTATATGCCATCAATGCATCTGCTTTTGATACACCATCTGAGGCCGATCTTGTCAACTCTCTTCGAGAGCAGGTGAAGCCGCTCATTTCTCTTGTGGCGGAGGAAAAAGGGCAGCTTATAGGACACATCATGTTTTCTCCGGTTACTCTGTCAGATCATCCTGAGCTCATGTTGATGGGACTTGCCCCTGTAGCAGTGGCACCGGAGCATCAGCGGAGGGGAATCGGTTCGGCACTTGTTCAAGCAGGTCTTAAACAATGCAGGCAACTTGGCTATAAAGCGGTATTGGTATTGGGACACCCAGAATATTATCCCCGATTTGGTTTTGTGCCCTCATCCAGGTTCAATATTGACTATGAATACGATGTTCCGGAAGAAGCTTTTATGGCGATGGAACTGCAACCCGGAGTTCTTAAAGGAAAAACCGGAAGAGTGAAATTCCATGCTGCATTCGGCAGCGAATAATAGCGCGCTTTGTCCGACTTCTTTTCGGCCTTTCTCCATTCCAGAAGGAGCGCCATTTTATTGAGATGCATCCAGCAAGACAGGAAAGAAGAAATTTATGTGCAGGCTTCACTGCGATAGGGCTCTTAACAAAGTTAATCCGCCCGGCCGCGCAGGAAATCTACCATCTTAGGCACAACTAAAGGAACGACATCGGGCAGCATCTTCGGCATCAGGTTGTCCATAACCTTGGGCATGAGATCTGGCATCTGCTCTTCCATATAATCGGGCATTGGAATGAGCTTAGCCACCCGGTCGAGCATAGTGGGAAGCACCTTGGGCATCATCCCGGGGAGAAGCCTAGGAAAAAGGATGGGAAACACTGGCTTCATGAGGGCAAATATGGCATCTCCCACAAATCCGAGCTTACCGATGAAACGCATCATCCCGCCCATACCGAGCGGCATGGCGTCCAGCATCTCCGGCCACATGGAGGACATCAGATCGGCGAATCCTTTCGGTGTCATAAGAGCGATCATTCCCTCGAAAACAGCCCACTGCCTGAGGACCTCGGGACTGGGATCTTCGAAATCCTTGCCCAATCCCTTGCAGGCAAATGTAGCCAGATCCTGCACATTCAAATCGAGGTCTTTCTTATCCTTGGTCACCCTCAGCTGAAATTCACAACAGGGGCAGAGAGACAGAACGGTATCCGCTTTTATGTCTTCTGCTTCTTTGAGTCTCGAGTCTCCGATCTCATGGGCCACAAGAGGCTCCTTGATCAGTGTCAAGACACTTCCGCAGCAGTGTCCTTCTTCCCTGTTGTGGGCCATCTCTACGAACTCTACTCCGGGAACAGCCTTGATCATATCGCGCGGTTCTTCATACACACCCGAAACGCGGCCGATATGACAGGAATCATGCCAGGTGACTTTACCGTTGACAGGATGGGTAAACTTGAACTCCCCAGACCGGATCTTTTCAGAAATGACCTCGCTGTAATGTTTGGCCTGGATGTTATAATCCATCCCCAGTTTCTCTGCCCATTCCGGATAGGTATGGCGCCACATCATATCGCATGCCGGGCAGGAGGATATGACCGTATCTGCCCCTACAGCTTTAACCGCCGCGATGTTTTTTCTCATGATGTCTTCAAAAACATCCCATTTCCCTGCCACCAGCATGGGTGTCCCGCAGCAGTTCTCGACCTTGCCCAGAAAAGAAAAATCGACTCCGGCCGCATCCAGCAGAGTCACAGCTGCGGCCCCGATATCATTCTCTACATAGGAGACCGTGCATCCGCCGAAATAGACCGTCTTGCTCTTCTTTTCCGGCCCGTGTTTTGCCCGAAGCTCTTTTGGGAACCAATCCGTCCTGTTTTTTCTATATCCGGCCCATATATTCCCTTCAGCCTGGAGCGCAGCTGACATCATCTCGAAGGGAGGGAAGGTCATGTTCTTTTCTTCATGAATGAGCTTACCTCGGAGTTTCATCCAGGATGATTCGATCGGCAAGGCTGCCGAGCAGCGCAGATTGCAGAATTCGCACGTCGTGCAGACAACCATAGTGTCAACCATGAACTGGTCCCACTTGACCTTTCCTTCCATATACTGGCGGAGCCAGTACCACTTGCCGCGGGGAGACTGGCTCTCCCAGCCGCGCCCGAAGAACTGGTCGCATTCATCCAGGCAGTACCCGCACTGGGAACAGACATAGGCATACCAGGCAACATCCGCAGGAATCCCGCGAACCGGTTTGTGGAAACGCTCGCCGACTTGAGTGACGACATTATTTCCGAAAGGACGGATCAACGGCTCAAAATGAGACATGAGTTCAACCGCCCGGCCGACGAGTGTTCCCCCGAGAACCTTGTCAGGATTCAAGATCTTTTTCGGGTCCACTTTCTTTTTATATGCTTTAATGTTCTTTTTTCTCTCTTTTCCAAGAATGCTCTCAGATTTTCTTGTGAAATAGAGACCGGTCGAATAAGGCCGGCCTCCAAACTTCTGAGCGATCTTCATAATGGTCAACACCAATCCGAAAACAAAATTATATGAGAATTTTCTCTGGTCGCTGGGAATAAATCCAAGAATAACAGCTTCCGGTTTACCGTTTCTCCCTTTCTTGATAATAACACCTTCTTTGACCACAGGTTGATTGATCTTATACTCGATCTCCTCCATGACATAACCCAGATTTTCCAGAGGAACAACCACTTCGGCCGGAACCAGCGACGGCCCGAGTCGTTTGACCACCATGAGCTTGAAGCGGTTTTCCCATTCATGATCAGCGATCTCCTGGCTAAGGATCTCACCCTGGCACTTCTTTATGATCTGAGGAAGCTTTTTCTCAACGATTTCGGCATCCGCTTTTCTATATGCGAGGGTGATAATATACGCTGCAGGTAGAATGACCTTTTTTTCAACAGGTTTTCCATGAAGGGTCATAACAGGCGCACGGTTCTTCAATTCAGCCATTCGAGGATTGATAAAAACAAGCGACCATATCGGGAGATCTTCTTTTACAAAATCATGAAATATCTTTGTGATATGATGAGCATCGGGACAGGCAACAGCTCTTACTGCAATCTCTTCCAGCTTCATTACCCTGATGGTCATCTGCGTGATCAAACCTGTCGTTCCTTCGGCATCGGCCACAAGATCCAACTCCTTTCCTGTCAGTTCTTTTATCTGGCCGTCAGGCTGGACAACCGTAGCACTGATAACATTTTCAGAGAACCAACCATACTGGTAAGAGCCAATCCCCGCACCTCCCTGCGCCAGCCATCCTGCTGCAGAAGATGAAGGATAGCTCGTAGGATACAACCGGATGACAAGACCCTCGGGTTTCAGTTTTTTATCCAGCTGCTCCCAGGTGATCCCGGGTTCGACCGTCACTGTCATTTTTTTCTTATCGATCGCCAGGACATCTTTCATGCGGTAAAAATCAATAACTATTCCCTTGCGCGTGGGAACGATCCCTCCGTATCCTGATGAGCCTTTTCCTCTCGGGACAAGGGGGATCTTCCGCTTCGACGCCCATGATACCAAACGAACAACCTCATCGGAGTTACCCGGCTGGACCACTGCATCGGGAATAGTTCTGCCTATCAGGGGTTTGAAAAGGACCGGGATGGCTGCAATGTCATGGCTGTAAAGGAGTCTTTCTGTGGGATTAAAATTGGCCTTGTCCCCAAATTTTTCTTCCAGCCATACTTTATCCTTTTTTCTTAACTTTGCCATGTTTTCCTCCCTGAGATGATATAGTTCCCTTTATTTCTGCTCATCTTCTATTTCGTAATATTACAATATACTAATATATTACAAGGAAATCAAACAGATTTCTTAAAATTGCTTCTACGTTAAGAAGAAAACGTTTCCCTCTGGAGTGTGACTTTGTTTATCTGGCGGCGAACGGGAGAAACCCCGATCCCGGGAAGCTGGGGAACCGCGATCATTCCCTTCTTGGTGACTTTGAAAGGAGGTTCTATAATATCGTCCTTGTAGTATCTGGCGCTTGCAGAAATATCATTCGGGAATTTGAAATTGGGGAGGGAGGCCAGGTGAACATTGTGGGCTCTTCCTATACCTGACTCCAGCATTCCTCCGCACCAGACAGGGATGGAGTGTTCCTGACAAAAATCATGGATCCTCATTGACTCGACAACACCTCCCACTCTGCCGATCTTGATGTTGACGATCCGGCAGCTTTTCATCTCGAATGCCTGCCGTACAGAGGTAAGGGAGAGGATGCTCTCATCCAGACAAAGAGGCGTTTTTATCTCTTTCTGCAACCGGCTGTGGTCCCAGAGATCATACGGCGGGAAAGGCTGTTCCAGCATCAAAAGGCCGATATCATCCAGCTTTTTAAGCTTCGGTAGATCTTCGATCCTGTATGCCCCGTTAGCATCTGCCTGAAGTTGAATGCCAGAAAATTTCTCCCTGATGCTCTGACAGACTTGAACATCCCAACCGGGTTTGATCTTAACCTTTATCCTTTGATAGCCCTGATCCAAGAATTCTTCTATTCTGTCGAGAAGCTGGCTCTCGGAATCCTGGATCCCAACGCTGACTCCGGCGGAAATCTCAAGGCCCTTCCCCCCGTATACCAAAGAGAGAGGCTGTTGTTGTTTTTTCGCCTTCAAGTCCCATAATGCCAGCTCCAATCCTGCTTTAGCCATGGGGTGCCCCCGATATTTCTGCGCCTCTAAAAAAAAGACATCCGGTTCAACTATTGCACCATCAAAAACCATTGGAATAAGAAAATCCTTTAACATATGCCATGCGGTTGAAGTCGTTTCATAGCTGTAAAGAGGACTTTGAGGAGCGACAACCTCCCCATATCCGACAAGATCTTCTGCATAAACCTCCAAAAGGATGAATGTCCGGTCGGTTTCTCTGCCGAAACTTGTCTCAAAAAAATGAACATAGGGCAGCTTGAGTACAGACATCACAACCTTATCCACCCGCATCATTCCTCCTTATTCCTCGTTCTTTACAGGACATAATAACATCTTTCTTTATAAATGAAATCCACCGCCCTGTATCCCTTTGCAAAGTAATGTTTCATAACGCGGCGAACAGCTTTCTGCCACTCCATAATCTCCTCTGTGGTTTTTGAGGTATCGGGTATGTTCCTCGGGATCTCAGCCAGTAGGTGCCCCCCCTCCAATCCCAACCGGGGGTTTTTTTGCAGAAAGCATTCATGTCTCCATGCGCCATCGAGGACAAGCGGGAATGCTTCCTCTTTGATCTTATCAAAGCCCCTCCTGCGTCTTTTGTCCACCTTTTTTTTGTTGATGTGCCATTCCATAAGAAACCTGTCGACTGGAATTCCTCTGCCGACAGAAAGCGCGGGGATGCCCGTGTAAAAATCCTGCAGATATGTCCTGACTTCTGCTCCCAGCGTGTGCAGGTTCATGTTTGCGTTCCTGGCTAGCAGGGGATCGGAAGTCCAGGTAAGGATCTCATATCCCATCTTCAGTGCTTTTCTTCTCTGGCTCCATTTCAGCATCTTCCCGATATTTTTTCCTCTGAACCGGGGAAGAACTGCGAGCTGGTGGGAATGCTGGGCCAGGTTTCCATAGACAACAGCTGGAAAAGAATACACAAACCCGACAAGCTCGTCACGGACAAACGCTCCCAGGAGGATCGCGCCTGTTTTTATCGAGATAGTAAACTGGTGAGCGGGAGTGAGGTCGACATTCTTATGCTTCCAGACGATCTTTTGGATATGGACGACTTTCTCGAATTCCTCATAGGAGGTCAGATCTCTGATCCTGATATCACCCACGAAGATGAAGCCCTTTATTAACCGCCAATCCTTCATACACCCGGATGATTTCCTCTGCCATGGCTTGCGCAGAGAACTTCTCATGAACAGCCTCATATCCTCTCTGTCCAAGCTGAGCGGCAAAATCTTTGTCCGCATAGAGACTGAGAACAGCACGAGCCAAAGCCCGGGAATTCTTCGGAGAAACCAAAAGGCCTGTTTCCCTATGGGCCACAACCTCAGGGATTCCTCCGACTTTTGTGGCCACGACCGGCAGCCTGCAGGCCATAGCATCGAGCAGACTGCTCCCCATGCCTTCTTTGAAAGACGAAAGAACAAACAGGTCCAGGGAGTTAAGGATCCGTGGAATATCCTCGCGAAAACCCAGGAAAAAAACCACGTTTTCCAAATGGCTGCTGCTGACCTGCCGCGTGAGTTCCATCCTCAAAGGTCCCTCTCCAACGATGATGATCTTGATACTGGGCGCCTGTTCCCTCAAAAGACGGGCTGCCTCGATCAAATACTTGTGTCCTTTATGATCTGAGAGATGGGCGACAATACCAACAAGGTAATCCTTTGAAGACAAAGAAAGCTCTTTCCGCAGGTAGTCGCTGGATGATGCTTCTTTATGCGGTGAAAAATCGATCCCTGAAGGAATGATATCGATCTTCTTCGAATTTACACCGCTCATTATAAGAGACTTTTTGACTCCCTTTGATATAGCGATGATCCGGTCGACCTTATTCCCATACTTCAATCTGGATAAAAAGTTTTTATGCAGGGGAAAATCCACCCGCCTCGATACGATGCGCAATGGAACGCGGGCCAGGGAGGCCGCCATAAGACCGATCGCAGCCGCATGTGCATCATGAGAATGGACAAGAACACCTTTCCTCTTTTTCATCCCCATGGACAGTTTCAGAACCGCCAGGAGATCGATCTCGGATCTTATTTTCAGAGGAAAAACAGGCAAGCCAGCGGCAACCGCTTTTTGTAAAAGGGGACTTTTTGGCTGCACGCAGAGAAAAGAGTCATATTCCCTCCGGTTCAACTCCTGGGCTAACAGTAAAGCCTGTCTCTGGCCGCCTCTCCACTCTTTTCCTGCATCAATTTGAAACAGGCTCAATCCGTTCTCCTTTTTTCCAGATTTCTTTGAGCTTGATGTAGCGGAGAAAAATCGCATACCCGTGGAGAACAGCAATCACAAATCCTGCATAACCGTCCAGAATTCCCAGCTTTAGAAAATAAGATCGGATGAATCTGAAAAACGGCAGGATAATGAGATGGCGCCACCGGCATCTCTTACCGCGAGCATAGAGTTTTTGGGCGCCAAGAGCAGAAAACTGGTTGACCCTGCTGATATGATCATTGATATCCCTGTATGTGAAATGATGGATCGTCCCTTCAAGCTTTTTGACTTTCCCTTCGACAACGAGGCTCTCATGGACATATTCCCCTGCCCACTGGACTTTATCTTTCCTGAATAATCGGGTCTTTCGATCCGGATACCATCCTGAATGGCGGATCCATTTGCCAAGATAATTTGCCTGGCGGGGCATGGAAAATCCCGAACACTCAGGCTCCTGATCCATGAGGCACTTGACCTCATCTTTCAGTTCGGAGGAAAGGCGTTCATCCGCATCCAAGGAAAGTATCCAGGGATATTTGGCTTTGCTGTTGGCAAAATTTTTCTGATCGGAGTAATTCGTCCATTTTCGTTGAAAGACATGATCGGTATATTTTTTGGCGACCTTGACGGTATCATCATGACTGAGACTATCCACAACAATGATCTCAGAGGCGATATCTTGAACACTTTTCAGGGCAGGTTCAAGTCTTTTTTCTTCGTTGAAAGTGATGATAACAACAGAAATTTGCATTAGACTCATGATAGCACAATTCAATCAGAGAAGGAATGAGATCCAGGGCAGGAAATATCGTATTCTGGTTCCTATTTGATCTCGATATTCATTTTTTCTAGGGAATTGCCTGTTACCTTTTCTAAAGCGGCCAGCGAGAGATTATAATCGATCAGGGTTCTTATTTCCTGAGATTTAGCATTGGCAAGCTGTTCCTGAAACTCGAGAACAAAATAATTGGTTGTTAGCCCCACTTTCAATTTCTTCACCTCTGCCTCCAACCTCTGTTCTGCCAGTTTTCTGGCAAGACGGTATGCTTTCACTCTTTTTGCATTTGTCTCAATGCTCCGAATGATGTCCCTGACCTCTAATTGAACAATCTGCCGGGCATTCTCGAGCTCGACCAGGCTTTTATTCATCTCGATCTGGGCTCTTGTGAAATTGGCCCGGCTGATCAGATTGCTGACTGGAAGAGACAAGGTCAAGCCAATAAACCAGTTCTTATAAAGCAGATTAAGAGCATCTTGGATAGAACCTCGGGCGCCTCCTTCCTCTGTGCCGATGATGATCCCTAAAAAAGGATTGTTATCCTGATAAAGGATCCTGTCTCCTGAGATCCCTGGGCTCCAATAAGAAAAAGTAAGGTCAAGAGAAGGCAGGAGCTGGTTTCTTGCCACGCTTAATTCCAAGTTTTTCGACTGTGAGTTTATCTCGCTGATCTTCAGATCGGGTCTGCGCAAAAAGGCCTCTTGTAAAGCTGCTTCAAGGGAGACATCCCGCTTGAAAAACTGCGGTTCATCCAGGGTTGTAATCCTCTTAAAAAGATCTTCTCCGGAGATATTCATGATCGCTTTGAGTGCATCTTCCTGACTTCGGATCAGAGCTTCTGCCTGAAGGATTTCGGCTTCCCTTGTGGCGACAACGGTCTCTGCGTTCAAGATCTCTATCGGCGCCAGCTTTCCAACTTCGACCTCTTTCTGGTTTTTTGATAGCAGGTCGCGCCCAAGCTGAAGGGATTGCTGTTTTACCTTATGATCCTCGATGGCATAGACAAGATTCCAGTATGCTTCCTGTACTTGGTAGATCTTTTCCAGGACAACACTTTGAAGCTGGTTTTGAGAAATATCCACATTGTTTCGTGCCAAGAGAATATCTTTCCGGCTGATGCGATATCCAAAATTTTTGAGCAGGGGTTGTGTAAAATCCAGACGGAGGGTGCTTCCATAGCGAGGATTGATAAGCTGGAAACTCTGGTTCGTATCGGATTTATAGCTTGAAAGCGAAAAAGAAAAGCTTCCTCCGGTGGGAATCAGCTGTGAAAATTCGACCGAATAATTGGAATATTCCGTCTCCTGTGTTCCCTGCCCCTGGATCCACCAATAGGGAGGTTCTTCCGTGTTTTGCATGCCATAACTGAGATCGAATTGAGGGAGGAACACCTCTCTTGCCTGGGACAGCGTTGCTACTGCCAGCTGAGGATTGTAACGCTCTACCACAATGCTTAAATTGCTGTCCAGGGTTTTTAGGATGCAATCCTCTAAAGAAAGAGAGAGGAGATCATCGCCAAATGTATACGGTATGAATAAAAAAATAAGTAAAATGATATAAATTAAACGGCACCTGATTCTGGTCATGATATGCCTCCTTTTAACCACAGATTGTTTCTTCTCGGACCGGAAGATCAAAAAGTCCGATTAAGAGACTATAATAATATACGAGTTTTAATATTGTAAGTTTCGATTTATTTATTGAATGGGTCAGGCTAGCCCGAGGATCTGTCCTTTGAGCGACAGCGGGAATTATAATCTGTATCACCGACCGGGAGGCAGGACGGTGCTCTCCTGGGGAATTTTTTGGATCCAGTCCTATTTCCATGAATAAAAAGATCTGCTTCCGCCATTTCCAGGATCTGATTCACGATCCAAGAAAAAGATAGAACAGAGAATCTTTTTTTGTCATAATAAGCGGACAAAATGACAAAAATTAAATCCTGGGTCCTGATCCTTCTTCTTCTCTCTTCCTCTGGAACAAGCCTATTTTTTATGTATCTCTCAAGATCACGATCCATGACAGTCCAGGATCATTCTTTTTCATTCGATCCGGTCCGTTTCCTTGTGCTTTTCCTCATCTGTTCTTTGTCTATCTTCGTCCTCTGGATCACATATTCAAAAGCCATAGCCGTCGTCTTCCACCAGACCTTATCCAGCACATCTACTGAGGATGCTGTCACCTTTACTCCCTGCATAATTTTTTTTCTCCTTCCTCTGACCAGCTTCCATTATCTAAGCGCCTCGGATCTGACGCTGCGATTATTCCTTCTCGGAGTGGCCGTTCTGTTCTTTTTTTTCTATCTAAAAATCCTTTATCTTCTCAGAGCGTATAAAAAATCTCCTAGCTTTTTTCGGAATCTGAGAGAAAAATTCGCTCGGCTACCGACAAAAAAGAAACTGCTGATCTTTTTCCTTGCAGCTCTGGTGCT
>Ga0255055_10000523_pt1 | contig 29755 bp, 20 predicted proteins | sample JV7_2_27_MG_FD_188633 | JGI IMG/M metagenome (GOLD analysis project Ga0255055, IMG submission 188633) | Seawater microbial communities from Jervis Inlet, British Columbia, Canada - JV7_2_27 | ecosystem: Environmental > Aquatic > Marine > Inlet | place: Canada: British Columbia | collected...
CCCATCTTTTCGGCTTCCTCTGTGGAGTGAAAAAACCAGTAATGCTCCGGCACCATATGGATGTTGCCGGAACGTTGAGGATGAAAACTGCGCCGGATCTGGTTCTGGATAGGCGACTCGGTGATTCGCCCGGCGAACAGGTCGCTGCGTGTCATGGCATAGACAATCCCCGGGACTTTCATCATTTCTGCGGCAACGAAGCGCTCCACTTCTTCGATATCAAGCTTTGCATCTTTGATGGCGTCAAGATTGAGATAGAGATAGGGGTGACTGTGGACGGCAACGAGGTCATCCCGTCCGAACCGTTCTTTAAGCGCATTCGACAAAGGAGAACCTTTTTTAAACCAGTCCAATGGAAAGCGGCCTGTCTCCATTCCGTGTTCCGCCATGTATTCAGGGGCTTCAGGCGCGCCATGATCGGCGGAAAGCACGATCAGGGTCTTTTCGAGACCGATTTTCTTGTCCACGTACTGGAAAAGCTCAGCCAGGAGCCGATCCAGGCGCAGGATATTGTCCTCTGTTTCCAGGCTGGAGGGCCCGAAAAGATGGCCGATATAATCGGTGGAGGAAAAACTGATTGCCAGATAATCCGTAGCTTCTCCCTGGCCCACCTTTTCGTTCTCCATGAGTGTCTTGGCAAAATCGAGCGTCAGCTCGTCGCCGATGGGGGTCAATGAAAGAATCAAATAGAAATATTTCGAGCTTCCATCTCCCAGGGAATGGGGGAATGTCCGCCCCAGTTCCGCAAAGGCCGCTTCGTAAGGACGATCGTCAATATCCCCGGCAACATAGGAGGAGCGATCCTTAAGGAGCTCCCAGGTTTTTCTCTTGTAGCGGTCGGCCGGTCTGGCGGCGTTCCATTGCTTCACCCAGTCGGGATAATCGTCATAGTAGTAGGTGCTAGTGACAAACCTGCCACTTCTCTTGGAGTACCAGAAGGCCTTGCCCGCATGTCCTCCCGGAAGGATGGCCCCGCGATCCTTGACGGAAACACTGAATACCCGTGACTTTCCACCATTATCAACGACAAGCTCATCGCCGATCGTGGAGGCAAGAAGATTGCGGGGTGAGACGCCTTTGTGGGGTTTGGGTTTACTGCCGACGATGTGGTGGCGATTGTCTTCCGTGTTATATACGAACTTTCCTGTTCTCTGATCGATCCAGTCATTGGCGACAATGCCATGCCTGGACGGATCCGCACCCGTGACAAGTGTCGCGTGTCCCACGGCTGTTTCCGTGTTGGCGTGTTGATAGTTGGCGTTGCTGTAATGGGTGCCGTTTTCCAACAAATAACGGAAGCCCCCTTTTCCGAGGCGCTCCTTGAAACGCATGGGTAGGTCACCGCGCAATTGATCTACGGTGATTTGCAGAATCAGTTTCGGGGTTTTATCATCGGCGGATGCGGGCAGTATCAGTCCGGTTGAAAGGAAACCGATGATCAATATCAGAAATAACCCTTTTAATTTCATGTATCTCTCCTTGTACCCAATAATGACAAATGAATAATTAGATAGTAAATCATATGATGCCGATATTTCAGGCAATAGGAAAACCCATCTGGGCTCTATTCCTTATTTGCGCCATATCTGATCGCAGTGTACACCAGATCGGTCCTTCGACCCTTCGACGAGCTCAGGGATTTCATCAAGATCAGGGCAAACGAGTTTACGGTGTATACCATTGGCGACTCCAGTGTTTCCACGAATGAGGTTTACCATATGACCTTGTACCCTACCTCGATGGAGCCATCCGTTGGCCGATCGTCACCGACACCGATCGCAGGCCGCAGGTAAGCGCTGTGACCTTTGGTGCCGAGATACTTGTCGAGCATGGTTCCGGCCTCGAAGTCGATAATCATAAACTCCTTGTTTTCTTCGTAATCCAGGATTATCTGCGGATCAATCAAGACCCAATACTGCTTACCAGATGAAATCCAAAGGAGGAATATATCTATTAGGCCCTGATGGACATCGCTGCGGCCTTCATCTTCATCAAGGCTGAACTTATGCTGGTAAGCGGGAGCAACGAGTGTTCCCTTTATTCCAAAAGGCGCAAAGAATACCCCGAATACCTGAGGACCAATCGAAAGAGCACCCGAACCCAATGAATCCTCGGTTGCAGTTGGCAGGAAAGTTTCGAATCCGACAGCCAAGGCAAACTTCTTCTTCATATCAAGAATAGGTACCGTCAAAAAACGAAAGTCAAAGTCACCAAAACCTCCGTCGTCTAAATCATCATTTCCATCACCAGTGATGTCCGCCTCAATCGAGGCGACTCGAGCCCGGGCACGAAACTGCCACTTCCCATCTGCGAATGGTGTTCGAAACTCGAATGTGGTGATGTTCTGCTCTCCGTCGCCCCTGGTGTTCAGCCAAAGGAACTCGTTGTAGAGTCTCATGTCATTGGTGAAATTGATGGGATTGGTTCCGGTCTTATCCCCTTTCATCGCCGCTTTGGCATCATCTTGCGCGCGGACGTCGGGTGAAGCCAGCCCGGTTCCCAAAAGGACTACAAAGACCAAACTAATGTGCATCTTTCTGTTTTTCATATCCCGATGCTCCTTATAGTGTGTATTCTCTGACGTCTTTTATTTTGATGTTTTAGCGTTTCTTAGGCTTGTAAGGATCCTTGGTTCCCGGCTTGATGGGCGGCTCTTTCTTGAGCGATACGATGTGCGCCCCCAGCTGCCCCAGGGCCGCCTTCGGCACCCAGGTCTCGGGGAAAAGCACGTTCTGCGTCTCGCCCGGGTCCTTCAGGAGGTTGTAGATACGCGGCATTCCGTAGTCGAGGGTCTCGCTGAGGATGTTCTGCTGCTCCTTCAGGTTCACTTTCCAGTTGCGCCATTTCACGCCCCAGACGTTGTTGCCCATGTAGACGATCAGCCCTTCGCGGTTGGATTTCTCCTGTTTGCCCAGCAGGAAATCGGTCTGGTCCACGCCGTCGATGATCCGGTCGTCCGGCACCTTGCCGCCGGCGATGCGGGCGAAGGTCGGGTAGAGATCCATCTCGTGGACGATCTCGTCGCTGGCGCTTCCGGCCGGGATCTTGCCCGGCCAGCGCGCGACAAACGGCACGCGCAGAGCGCCTTCGAATCCTGTGAACAGCGATCCCCGCCAGGGACCCGCTGTACCGGGGATAAAGTAGTCGACCGACGGGGTGTTCGATCCTTCAGGTAACGCTTCCGGCCCGTTGTCCGCCGTGAAGATGAAGAGCGTGTTGTCGCGGATGCCGAGTTCGTCAATGGCCTCCAGCAGCATACCGTTATAGGCATCAATCTGGGCCAGGACATCGGCAAAGCGGCCGTTGCCCGTCTTGCCGGCGAAATTCGGATGCGGGATGGCCGGGTAGTGCGTCTGCGTGTAAGGCAGATACAGGAAGAAGGGTTTCTTGTTTTTCACCTGCCGCTGCATGAAGTCGATCGACCGTTTCGTCAGTTCGTGGTCGATGAGCGCGCGCTGCTCGAGATCGTACGCCTTCACCTTCTTCGGCGGAGAACCCTTCTTGCCCTCGTAGATGTAGGTCCCCTCGACGCCGCTTTCCGCGTAGCCGTCGAGCACTTCCCAGGGCGTCTCGTCGCTCGAGTTCGGGATCCCGTACCACTCGTCGAAGCCCTGGTCCGTCGGGAACCGGCCCTCGGTGTGACCCAGGTGCCACTTGCCGAACATGCCGGTGGCGTATCCGGCATCGGACAGCATCTCGGCCATGGTGATCTCCCACTGGACGAGGCCGTAAACCCCTCCGCCCAGAGGGACCGTACCGTTGCCGCTGCGGATCGCGTAGCGGCCGGAAATGATCGCGGCCCGCGACGGCGTGCACTGGGTTTCGACGTTGAAATTCGTCAGCCGCAACCCTTCCTCAGCTAGTTTGTCAATCCTGGGGGTTGCTGCTCCCCGGATGATGCCGCCGCCGTTGAAGCCCGGCTCGCCCCAGCCGAAGTTATCCATGAAGACGAGGACGATGTTCGGTTTGCCCTGAGCGTGTGCGGCCGGAAGGAAGGATAGAAACGCACAAGTGAGTATGGAAAAGACTATAACGCTTCTCGCAGTTTGGTGTAGTTTGTCTTTTTTCATTTCTATCCCCTTTCTTTGACTAAATGGTGACGAGCGCCGACAGATTCGCGGCGTTTCCTTTCAAGCGTATCAAGTGATCCTCCTAATCTCCGTTGATTCAAACCGCGACGATCACGGCGTGTACCAGATCGGCGACGTATAGGCACGCTCCTGGTGGATCAATTTCGCATCCTTCGGAATCTTGGCGCCGAGGCGAACCCTGTCATACAGCACCCAGCGCGGGGTCGGGATCTCAATCACGCGCGCATAGTAGAAGGCTTTTTGGTTCGGATCAAAATCGGGGTCGGTCCAGACGGTGGCGAGTTCGGAGGCGCCGATGGTGTTGGTCCAGTTTGCCGCTTCCAGGTCGACCGTGTTGCCGACCGGCGGCAACTTGCCTTTGGCATTGGGTTTCCGGTCCCCCGACCAGACTACGTTATAGACTTTCTCATGGGTCTTGCCTTTTTTGTCGAGCCAACCCTTGATAATCTGGATGCGGTCGAGATTGGCACCGATGGAGTCACGCAGGGCATAGACCATAAACGTCGGTGCCTTGCCTTTGGGCGCCTTGCTCAGATCGCCTCCCATGGGCACGCCCTTCTCATAGCCGCGGAAAGCCGGTGCGCGGCTGCGCAGATCATTTTCGTTAAACTCCCAGCCGCCGAAGAAACGCACCGGGATGCGCGGGCCGGTGGTCGCATAGGTCTCCTTGCGCACCATGGCATCGAAGAGCGCCTCGCGCGTGTTCTCGGTCGCCCACACACCCTGGTATCCGGAGGCAGCCAACTGATAGCCTTCCCAGGCGGCGAGTTTCGTTTTGACAAAGGGATGTTCAACCCGCTTCGCGGAAGGTTCGACGCTGGCGGATTTTCCGAAGAAGTTCTCCTCCTCGGCTGTAGCCAGAGAGGTATGGCTGTCCGTCGCACCGGCCATGCCGAACTTGTAGGGATTGGTTCCAAACTTCTTTTCCAGGGCAAGGCCCAGCTTCAGCGCCTCGCGCGCGTATTCGCGTTGCAGCATGTCAGGTGTCTTGAGAACCGTAAGATCGAGATTTGCCTTGTCCCATGTTTCGTAGTCGGCGAACTCATCGTTGGGTGACAGGGCCGGATGCGCCTCGCCGTCACCTTTTATCTGCGTCACTTCGTAGAGCGGTTCCCACTCGGCGCGCAGCTGCACATACTTTCTATCGACCTTGCCGCCGGCATAGGTCTTGTCGGTCGGGAACATCCAGCCGTTGGAGAGGTTGCCGTTATGCGCCAGCGCAAATGCCTGGCCACTGGTTTTGGCCTCGTAGTCCGCCAGCCACTGATAGAGGTCCAGCGGGTCCGTACTGCCCAGGGGCGGCTGAGTGGTCAACGGAATCACCTGACGCGCCCGGTTGCCGTCGTCGCGCAGGATCACGTTGCGGTGCAGGTTGTTGCCTTTGGGGATCGACGTCCATTCGAAGCCGATCAAGGTTGTGAATTTACCCGGTTCGTTAAAGCGATCAGCGGTCTTGGTGATATTTTCCCAGACCGTATTATAGACCGGTGAGCCGGGAGAGTAGTCATCGAGGAGTTTCTTTGGTACCTTGTTCTGCGTGAAATGGGAGATCAGGTCAAAAGCGGCCTTGCCCGCAGCTTCGCCACCCTTCTTAAAGCCTTCATACCATTCCTTGCCCTTCGGGACCGCGAGGATATTCGGAGCCCCACGCTGCAAGTCCGTCGCTAAGCCCATCATGTCGGAATGGTCCGTGATCACCAGCCAGTCGAGCGGTCGGCCCAGCTTGACCGGTAGCCCGGTTGACGATTTTATTTCTTCGCCGCGCGCGAAGCGGTAGGCTTCTTCGTGACCAAGGGTGTTGCCGAACAAGCCGGCGTCGAGCGATATCCCGGTGTGCAGGTGCGTCTCTCCCCAGTACACCTTGCTGGGGAAAGAACGCTTGGCGTAGGGTGAATAAGCCTTGCCGGGGTACAGCCCCTTGATGGCATCGGGGTCAGGGGTTCCGATGTCCTGAGCCAGGGCTGAGCCAGCGAAAACGGTGAAAGCAAAGGTTAGTAATAATGCTGCGAGAACTGCTCCATAAACATGCAAAGTCTTCATAATATCCCCCCGTTAAAAATCATTAGTGTATGGGTGTTATTGGTTTTTCACCCTTCACTTTTCATTTTATTTTCCCGGGGTGTACCAGATCGGCGAGGTGTAGGCCCGTTCCTGGATGGTAGCCGGGTACTCCTCGGGATGGGGCCTGTTCAGCGCCACTGCATCGTAAAGCGAGTGTCGCGGTGTAGGAATCTGTAGCACCCGTACATAGTAGAAGGCGCTTACCGCAGGGTCGAAGTCCGGGTCTGTCCAGACGCTTGCCAGTTGCGCATCACCGATGGTGTCCGTCCAGGTGGCCGTCTTCAGGTCCACCGTGTTCCCTACGGGCTTTACCTTGCCGTCCTTGCCCACCTTCCGCCCGTCCGAAAGGGCTATGTCATAAATCTTTTCATGCGGCATGCCGTCTTTGTCCACCCAGCCCTTGATCACCTGGATGCGGTCCAGGTTGGCGTGTTTAGGGTCCTTGATGGCGCTAATGAGGAAGGACGGAGCCTTGCCCTTCGGGGCCTTGCTCAGTTCACTGCCCATGGGCACACCCTTTTTGTAGCCGATCTCGGCCAGTTTTGATGAATAGGCTTCCTCTTTCACAAATTCCCATCCGCCGAAAAAACGAACGCGCAGGAGCGGTCCTGTGGTGGCATACGTTTCCTTGCGCTTGAAAGCGTCAAAGAGAGCTTCGCGGGTGTTCTCCTCGGCCCAGACCGCAGCAAGGCCGGCAGCGCCCATGTCGATGCCGTAAGACTTCGGCGGCACAACGATCTTCGTGGAGTCGAAGGTGTGCTCCGGAATGGAATCCAGTGCCATCTTTCCCCAAAAATTGTCCTCTTCGTAGGATGACATCCCGGAATGAGAATCCGTCGAGCCGATCAGGCCGAACTTATAAGGGTTAATGCCGATCCGGGCCTCAATGGCCATGCCGCGCATCAGCGCTGTGCGGGTGTAGTCACCCACCTGGGCAACACGCTTTGAATGTTTCTCTATGTATTCCCTGTCTTTCTCGCTGAGTTCTCCAAGAAAAGCTTCTCCAAACATACTCTTTTCCTCAGCACCTCCACCCGCCTCTATAACGTGGTCGTATGTCTCGAAATCGGCAAACTCATCCGTCGGTGAAAGTATGGGATGTGTTTCCGAGTCCCCCTTGATCTGGGTGGTTTCAACTACAGTCTCCCATCGCATGCGTGACTCGGCATAAGCCTTGCTGATCGGTTTGCCTTCGCTGTCGGCAAGCGGAAACATGAGGCCTTTGCTGATATTCTGGTTATGCGGGATTGCAACGAAATTTGCATCGGTGGCCTTCGAGGTTTCATCCAGCCAACTCCATAATTCCTCCGGTTTGTCACTGTCTACGGCGCTAAAAGGCAGATATTTCTTTGCTATATCGCCACCCTCACGCTGAAAAACAACACGATGGAGATTGGCACCGTTCGGAGTGGAACTCCACTCCCAGCCGATGAAGGATGTAAACTTTCCGGGATCGTTATGCCTCTCTGCCGCATCTATGATCTCCGTCCACATGCTTCTGCGTATCGTCTCACTATTGAGATCCGGAAATGGTTGATTCGTATTTACTGAAGCTATAAATTCCGAGAAGACCCGTACGAACTGCCCATCATCGATATAACTCTTAAAACGTTTTCCGTTCTCAGTGTTCAAAATCATGGGATCTCCCTCGAAAAGCTTCGGAATGACACCCATGTACTCTGCGTGTTCAGCAACCACCAGGAAATCCAGCGGAGTCCCTATCTGAATCTTGGCCCGATGATACGGATGAACAACTGGCAGGCCTTTTGCAAAGCGATATGCAGTATCAGGATCAGCACTTCGATTACCCTGCAAATAGGCATCCGGTGAATACGACGTGTGCAGGTGGGTGTCGCCGAAATAGACCTCGGTATGCCTGACCTGCCCCCCACCGGTTTTTACCGCCGCTTCTTTAGCTTCGACCTCAGCAGGAGCGGCCTTTTCCGCGGGAGCTTTCTCCTTCGGCTCATCCACCCGGGAGCAGGAAAGGCCTGCCACAGTTAGTGTTAACACCAAAAGAACACCTATTATTGTTTTCCTGTTTCCCATCACGATTTTCTCTTTCTCCTTTGTAACACCAATAAACATCTACCCATCCGGCGTACCCTTCGGCAAACTCAGGGCAGGCGAGTTTACGGCGTATACCAGATCGGACTGGTGTAGGCGCGCTCCGTAGTGATCATCGGAACTTCCTTCGGCATATTCACCTTAAAGTACTTGGCATCGAATGCTGTCCAGCGTGGTGTTGGAATCTCAATCACCCGCGCATAGTAAAAGGCACTCTCCCTGGCATCGAAGTCGGGATCCTTCCAAACGGTGATAAGCTCGGTGGCGCCGATGGTATTGGTCCAGGTGGCGTTGGCAACATCCACGGTGTTACCAACAGGAGGTAACTTGCCGGTTTTGGGATCCGGCTTTCGATCATCAGACCATGCTACATCGTAAATCTTTTCATGCAGCTTGCCTTTGGCATCCATCCAGCCTTTGATAACCTGAATACGATCCAGGTTGCCACCTATTGGATCCTTCAATGCGGCAACGAGGAATGTAGGCGCCTTCTTTCCTTTGGGTGCCACTGACAGATCACCTCCCATGGGCACACCCTTGCCATAACCTACCCTAGCGGGTAGTCGGTTATTGGCGTCTTTATCCTCAAACTCCCAGCCGCCGAAGAAACGCACAATCATACGGCTTCCGGTGGTGGCATAGGTTTCCTTGCGTTTCATCGCATCAAAAATGGATTCACGTGTGTTTTCATTCGCCCAGACCGCGGCCCAACCCGATGAAACCATTGAATAACCTTTGTATTCGAGATCGCCCACCTTGGCCATGGGGTGCTTGTAGCGATCCTTGTTTGGCTCCCCACCGGAATGTTTGCCAAAAAAGTTATCTTCTTCTACCGCTGCCAGCGCGGTATGACTGTCGGTAGAGCCGATCATGCCGAACTGATAGGGATTGGTGCCCAGCTTATCTTCCAGCCGCAATCCTGTTTTTAAAGCCGAGCGGGCATACTCAAAGCGCAGCATCTCGTTTTTCTTCCTCACACTCAGGTCCAGATTGCCTTGGTCCCAGGTGCCATAGTCTGCAAATTCGTCATTGGGTGAGAGGAAGGGATGGGCCTCACCGTCACCCTTGATCTGAGTCACTTCATAAAGCGGCTCCCAGCGGGCGCGGGACTCTACATATTTCTTGTCAAGTTTTTTACCAAAAGCCTTTATTTCCGGGAACATGATACCGTTACTCATATTCCCGTTATGCGCAATGGCCAAAACCTGTCCGGCTGTTTTTTTCTCATAGTTGCCCATCCATTTCCACAGATCAACAGGGTTCGGGCTTCCCAGCGGCGGCGTCATGGTATAGGGTTCCATCAACCTTGTGCGATCACCACCATCCCGATACATCACCACGCGGTGCAGGTTATTGCCCTTAACCAGAGACGTCCACTCATACCCGATAAAGGCGGTAAAACGGCCGGGGTCATTCGCCTCTTCAGCAGCATTAATGGTGTCATCCCAGGAGGAACGATAGACGCTCGTACCGGGCAAGGACGCCAGTTCTTTAGGGAATTTATCCTGAGAAAAGGCAACAATGAGCTCGACTGCAGCCTTCACGGCCTCCTGTCCACCCGCCTTAATCATATTATGCCATTTGCGCCCCTTTTCACTTGCCATCACATAGGGGGCACCTGCCTGTAAATTGGGAAAAAATCCCATGTTGTCCGAGTGATCGGCGACCACCAGAAAATCAAGCGGGCGGGATAACCTGACCGGCTGCCCTGTAGAAGAAATCACTTCTTCACCCTTGGCAAAACGATAGGCATCCGCCGGCAGCAGACGGACACCAAAAGCGCCCGCATCAAATGAAATTGCCGTGTGCAAATGGGTATCACCCCAAAGTGGCAAGTTGGGGAATTTACGCTGCGCATAAGGGGAATAAGGCGCAGTTACGGCCGCACCACTCAAGGACGCCTCATCGTCGGTGACGATACCTCCTCCCGATGGAAATGCGCTCTGACTAAGTCCTAAAATTATTATTACCGTCATCGAAGTCAGCTGAAATAATCTCCATCTTTTCATGGTCTTTCCTCCCTTTTTTCAACTAATACATGCCATTGATTACCAAAAAGAAACTGTCCGCTGAATAAACCAGAACGCGGCCATTGAACCGATCGCGTAAGCCGGCACCTGTTCCACCCAGACAGGCCATCTCAATTTCGTTGTCTGGATCAACCATTTCAGCAATAGGACTGCTGCGATAAACATCAACTGCCCGACCTCGACGCCCACATTGAAAAAGAGCAGCGCAAGCGGGATATCCGTCTGCGGGAGGCCGATTTCCGTCAGCGCGCCGGCAAACCCGAACCCGTGCAGAAGGCCGAAACAGAGCGCCACGAGCCAGGGCGCTCTGGACGTAAGCCCCATCTCCCCCTTTTGTTGTTTCGTAAGTTCGGTTGCCAGGAAAAGAATACTGAGTGCGATGACCGCCTCGACCGGGGACTGCGGCACATGGACGAACCCGAGGGCTGCCAGGCCCAGGGTCACGCTGTGGGCAAGGGTAAAGGCAGTAATGGTCTTTATCAAAAGCGTGGTGCTCCGGACGATCAGCAGAAGTCCCAGAACGAAGAGCAGGTGATCGAACCCTCCCAGGATATGCTCTACCCCAAGGACAAGATAGGAACCGGCGATCTTCGATTTTGATGGTGTTGAAGGGATGAGAAAGGATGGGGAATCGGGACGCAGAACGGAGGTGTACATGCCTCCGTCCAAAAACTGGATCCTCAATAGCGTGTCCGTTTGCGTCGCAGGCAGCCCGTCAATTGCGATCCTTTGATCGACAATCCCCTTATCGCCGCAATCCACGAACCAGCGCTCAACCGCTCCACTCGCCAATGACTGGACCACAGGCTCTGTAAGATTGCGACAACTTGATGGCAGTTGCGGATAAATATTCATCGGCCCGCCGCCGACAAAAGGTCTTTTCCACAAAATGCTGAATTTCCCTGCTGCCTGTTCTCCGATCTCCAGATAAGCAGGCTGGAGCCTGTGCGCCCAGACACCTGGCGTCCATGTTGCGAGCAGAGAAACCGTCAGGAAAATTATGGTAAAAAGACGGCTCATCATGTTTCCCCGTCGGAAACCGTTGCCTTTGCCATTCCGGACCGCTTTGGCATTTCCTCCACCACGATCTCGTAACGGTCCTTCAACCTTTCATAAATCTCTTTGTTCATCTTCTGCCTCTGCTCGTACATCAAGTCATTGCGTACTTTATCAATGACTGCAGCAAGCTCCGGCACCCGGGAATCGATCTTTTCACTGATCCGCACAAGATGAAGTCCGTAGCCGGACTCTATGGGACCCTGCCAGGCATTTATATCGGATTGAAAAAGCCGGTCTGAAAAACCGCTTCCGAACAAACGAGCAACTTCGAAAGGTGTTTCCTGGGTAAAATCGTACGGCAGCATGAAGCTGTCTCCACGCTCGGGTGCTCTCAAAACAGTGCGGGATGCGGCTTCCAGTTCAGACAAAACCCTTTTTGCATCCGAAGCAGCCTTTGCACCACGCTTGTCGAAACTGAAATAAATATGGGTAAAGTTCACGCGTGCAGGGAGTTCGTATTTGTCCTGATTTTTAAGAAAGAATTGATTCAGCGCCGTCTCATCGGGGGTGTTGAGCTCCGCAAGGTCATTGGAGAGAAACTCCATCTTCTGCATCAGCCTTCGCCGCAGGATCGTATCGTTCCGATCGAGTCCCATTGCAAGGGCTTCGCGGTAATACACTTCCTCGCGAATGAATGATTCGACCAGTCCTTTAAGCTCGGTCTCGGTCGGCGGGCGATTCCATTTTCTTGACCAGTTACCACTCAGCCGCTCCATGTCGGCAGTGGAAATGACGATCTTGTTCCCGGCAACATTGCTTTCTTCGTCATTTACGAACGAGAAGAGAACGAAAACCAACGCCCCGATGATCAGGAAATGGAGAAGAGGTTCTTTTTGCCATTTCTTCATTACGTGCTCCCCCTTTCACACTGAACCAACCCCAACTACTTATATATAAAAGGAATTGACCTTATAGATGGTGTGACCCGGAGATCGTTTCAAAAAAACATCATTTTCTGTAGCAAGACATCGCGGACAATGATTGACACGGCATTTATACAATACTCTCTCGATGTGTGCAATATTCCTGAAATATATTTCCAATTTTCCCATTTTGTGCCTGTTCGTTAATGGCCGTTTCCTCTATATTCTTCCATGTGATATAGGTGATTATTCCTTCAGCGAGGAACTTCTTAAGGCATGTCGGCACCGACAGAATCAAGTCTTGCCAGGCGCATCTGGCGCTCCGTCTTCCCGGCTCCCCTGATCCCGGTGGACGACCGGGAACGGCGACGGGCGGTACTCGAAACCCTGCTGCTGCACATCCACCCGCCCACCGTCCCGGCCCGCGCCCTGCGTTTCACCCACACCTGGGGACTGGGGGGGATGGGGCTGGTGCTGCTGGTTCTGCTGGCAGGTACCGGGGCGATGCTGATGCTCGCCTACCGTCCGAACCCAGCCGAAGCCTATACCTCGGTGCAGGCGCTGATCCGGGAGACCGGCTTCGGGCCGTTCGTCCGAAACATCCATGCCTGGAGCGCCAACCTGCTGCTGGTGGTGGCGTTCCTGCACCTGCTGCGCGTCTTTTTCACCTCGGGCTTCCACGGCCCGCGCCAGTTCAACTGGGTGATCGGTCTGCTGTTGCTTTGCTGCGCCATGGCATCCAACTTCACCGGCTACCTGCTCCCCTGGGACCAACTCTCCTACTGGGCGATCACGATCGTCACCGGCATGCTCGCCTACGTGCCGCTTGCCGGCCCCTGGCTGCAGAATTTGGCCCGCGGCGGGGAGGAACTCGGCGCGGCTGCCCTGAACAATTTCTACACCCTGCACACCACGATCATCCCGGTGCTGTTCCTCCTGCTTCTGCCATGGCATTTCTTCCGGGTGCGCAAGGCGGGCGGCGTGGTCCTGCCGCACCGTCACGACGAGGAACTTCCCGATCCGCCGGAGCGCGTCAACACGCTGCCCGACCTTGTAATGAGAGAATTCACGGTCGCCCTGGTGCTGATCGCGGGTTTGGCGGTGTTCGCCCTCCTGGTCGACTCTCCGCTAGGGGGCCAGGCCAATCCCGGCATGAGCCCCAACCCTACCAAAGCTCCCTGGTATTTCCAGGGATTCCAGGAACTTCTGCTGCATTTCCACCCGGTCTTCGCGGTCTGCGTCCTCCCGCTCGCAGGTCTGCTCTTCTTCGTGCTGATTCCCTACCTGCGTTACGACTCCGACCCGTCAGGCGTGCCGTTCGTGTCGCCTAAGGGCAAAGAGATTACGCGCTTCACGGCACTGACGGGGCTGGTGGTGGTGCCGGCTTTGGTGTTGTTTGACGAACTTTCCGGCGCCAGCGCCCGCCTGGCGGCCTGGCTACCGCCACTGATCGGAAACGGCCTGATCCCTTGTCTTATGCTCGCAGGTCTTTTGTTCGGTTTCCGGCAGACCTTGAAGCGCCGCTATGCCCCCAACCGCAACGAATGGGTGCTGGCGTTCGTCGTGCTTCTGCTGACCGGCTTCCTGTTGTTGACCCTGATCTCGATGCTGTTCCGCGGCCCCGGCATGGCACTCTCCTGGCCTTTATGATGAAGCGTAAAAAGACCCCAATACCCCCCCCCCAGGTGACGCCGTCGCAGGCTGGAAAGCAGGCCCCCGCCGACCCGGGACGCCGGTCCTTCCTCGGGCGCCTCTGGCTGGCGCTCGGTCTGGCCACCGTTGCCGAACTCGGCTGGATCGGGTTCAGCTTCTTCCGCCCCCGTCCAAGGGTTCGGGCGGCAGCACAGAAATTGATCGTCGCCGGCTCTGTGGATCTCTTTCCGCCGGGAAGCGTCACACCGTTCCCGCAAGGGAAATTCTACCTGGCGCGTCTGCCGGACGGAGGGTTCCTGGCCCTGTCGAAAAACTGCACGCATCTGGGATGCTCGCTCCCCTGGGATGAGAAGAAGCAGGAGTTCGTCTGCCCCTGCCACGGTTCGGCGTTCAACATCCGTGGGGAGGTGAACCAGCCGCCTGCGCCGCGCGCCCTCGACCTGTTCCCGGTGAGCATCGAGAACAACGTGGTGCGGATCAACACCGGCCGGCCGCAGCGCCGCGGGACCTTCGACGAGGGCCAGGTGGCAAGGCCGCTGTGACATGACCGGCGAGCGCGACAACTCCCTCGACCGCTGGCGCAAGGTCGCACTGGCAGCCGCCCTGGTGATCGTCCTCGCCGTGCCGCTGGCGCGGGTCAAGCAGAGCGTTCGGCAGGCGCGGCTGGAGGCCCGGGAGCCGCCGGAATCGACCTACGTCGGCCGGGAAAAGTGCGTCAAGTGCCACGAAAAAGAGAACAAGGCCTGGCTCGGCTCCGACCACGACCGGGCGATGGACCTGGCCACGCCGGATACGGTGCTCGGGAATTTCGACAATGGGGCCTTTGTCTTCAAGGGCGTGACCAGCCGTTTCTACACGCGCGACGGTCGGTACTTCGTCGAGACCGAGGGGCCGGACGGCAAGGCAGGCGAGTTCCCGGTCACCCACGTCTTCGGTTTCGACCCCTTGCAGCAGTACCTGGTGCCGTTCCCGGGCGGGCGCCTGCAGTGCCTGCCCATCGCCTGGGACGTGGAGCGCAAAACCTGGTTTCACCTATACCCTGACCAACCCCCGCCGCCGGGGGACTGGCTGCACTGGACGCGAAACGGCCAGAACTGGAACGGGATGTGTGCCGAGTGCCACTCCACCGACCTGAAGAAGAACTACGACCCGAAGAGCGACAGCTACAACACCACCTGGGCAGAGATCGACGTCAGTTGCGAGGCCTGCCACGGGCCCGGCTCCCGGCACGTCGCCTGGGGTGAACTCCCCCCCATGGGGCGGCCGGAGATCGCAGACGCCGGGCTGCTGGTGCATACCCGTGGGATTGCGGCACGTCCGGAGGTGGAACTTTGCGCGCCCTGCCATTCCCGCCGCACCATCCTCGGCGAGTATGAGCATGCCGGACAGGAGTATTTCGACACCTTCCGGCCGGCCCTGCTTACGGAGGGCGTCTACTACCCGGACGGACAGATTCTCGAGGAGGATTACGTCTACGGTTCCTACGTGCAGAGCAAGATGTTCCGCAGCGGGGTCCGCTGCAGCGACTGTCACGACGTGCACAGCCTGAAGCTGGTAAAAGAGGGGAACGACCTCTGCCTGCAGTGCCACCAGGCCGACGTCTACAACTCAAAGGATCACCACTTCCACAAGAAGAATCACAAGGGGAAACCGAGCCCGGGGTGGCTCTGCATCAACTGCCACATGCCGCAGCGTCCCTACATGGTGATCGACTGGAGGGCCGACCACAGCATCCGTGTCCCCCGCCCCGACCTTAACCTTACGATCGGCACGCCGGATGCCTGCAGCAGCGCCGCCTGCCACGGCGACAAACCGGTGCGCTGGTCGGCTGACTGGTACACCAAGTGGTACGGGATCTCCCGCAAGCCGCACTTCGGCACCATTCTCGCCGGCGGCCGGAGGCGGGACCCGGAAACGCTTAAGAACCTGGTCTGGCTCGCCGGGAACCCGCTCTACCCTTCCATCGTGCGCAGCACCGCCATCGACCTTCTGCGCAATTACGGCAACGAGGCTGCCCTGGCGGCACTTAAAAGAGCACTGACCGACGAAGAGCCGCTGGTCCGACACACCGCCGTCATGAACGGCGACCTGTTCCCCCCCGATGAGCGGCTTAGTCTGCTTGGGCCGCTTATGTGGGACCCGAACCGGACGGTGCGCATGGAGGCGGCCCGCAACCTGGCCGGAATCCCCGAGGGGCAATTCAAACCCGACCAGGCAAAAGCCTTCAAGACCGCGCTTGCCGAATACGAGCAGTCCATGGCCTATTCCCTCGACTTTGCTTTCGCCGGAGCCAACCTGGGGAACCTGTACGCCGCCCGGGGTGACAGGGAACAGGCCGAGCGCTATTACCGCCAGGCCCTCGCAGTCGACAACCTCTACTTCCCCGCCAAGGTCAACCTGGCGATGCTCTACAACCAGGAGGGGAAGAACGCCGAGGCCGAGAAACTGTTGCGGGAGGTGCTTGCAACCCACCCGGAACTGCACGAGGTCGCCTACTCCCTCGGCCTGCTCTACGCCGAGATGAACCGGCCCAAAGAAGCGCTGCAGTACCTGGGCCAGGCCGCTGCAGGTCTTCCGGAGGGTGCCCGGGTCCACTACAACTATGGGCTTATGCTGCAGCGGGCGGGACGCTTAAGCGAAGCGCAGCGGGCGCTATCCCATGCCTGGGAACTGGAACCGTCGAACGCCGACTTTGTCTACGCCCTGATCGATCATTACTTAAAGCGTGGACAGACCGAACGGGCACGCGACCTGGTCCATGAGGTCATCACCAAGTACCCTGACACTCCCATCGGCCGCGACCTGCACAGAAAAATGAGCGGTAGACCGGAAAGCGCACTCGATAACACAGAACCGTAAAAAGATAAGCCCGCCATGGAAGGCGGGCTTATCCTCCAAAATGGATTAGGCGATCACTTCGAACCGCTTGGCGCCCTCTATACCCGGATTCCCCCCAACTGTAAACGACGCCCAATCCGCTGCAAAAGTGTTTTGTGTCTGCCTTCTGCAGGTGAAAGGACGGAGCCGGACGGCTCCGCCCTCTCGGTTATCCGCATCAACCTCAATGCGCACCAGCTGACTCGATCTTCTCCATCACCTTGTCGAGGGTGAAGCTTGCGGCCTTCTGGCGCGGCGGGAACTCCTTGAAGGTCTGCAGGAATTTCCCCACGTACGCCTGCGCGGGCACAAGGAGAAAGGCGCGGTCGAGAAGCCAGTCGTAGTAGGTGTTGGATGTGAGCTGGGACCGCTCGTAAGGGTCGCGGCGCAGGTTGAAAATCAGAGGAACCCGCAGCGGAATGAACGGCTCCGACCAGACCTGGAATGTGCCCTGAACCCGTTGCTCCATGAAGATCAACTTCCAGTCCGCGTACCGCAAGGCGGTCAGGTCGCCGTCGTCGGAGAAGTAGAAGATCTCCTTTCGCGGACTCTCTTTCGTCTTGCCTGTCAGGACCGGCAGGATGTTGTAGCCGTCCAGGTGCACCTTGTAGGTGCGACCGATCGCCTTGACGCCGCCTTTCTTCAGTTTCCCCTTGATGTCGGGCTCGCCGGCCGCAGCCAGGAAGGTGGGCAGCCAGTCCATGTGGTGAACGATCCCGTTGGTCACCTTCCCGGCCTTGATCTTGCCGGGCCAGCGCACCATCGCCGGGACGCGCCAGCCCCCTTCCCAGTTGGAGTTCTTTTCGCCGCGAAACGGTGACCACGCCGCATCCGGCCAGGTGTTCATGTGCGGTCCGTTGTCGGTCGAGTAGAAGACGATGGTGTTGCCGGCGATCTTGAGCTCATCGAGCAGCTTCAGGAACCTGCCTATGTGCATGTCGTGCTCGACCATGCCGTCGGCGTACTCGTCCTGGCCTGAGATGCCCCGCAGCTCGGCCTTGACGTGCGTTCGGAAGTGCATGCGGGTGCCGCTCCACCACACGAACCACGGCTTGCCGGCCTTGTGCTGCTCCCGGATGAACTCGATGGCACGATCCGACGTCTCGTCGTCCACGGTCTCCATCCGTTTCTTGGTCAGCGGACCCGTGTCCTCGATTTTCTGCTTGCCGCCCGGAAGCGCCCACGAATGGATCACCCCGCGCGGACCGAACCTCTTGCGGAACTCGGGATTCTTCGGGTAGTCCTCGTTTTCCGGCTCCTCCTCGGCATTCAGGTGGTAGAGGTTGCCGAAGAACTCGTCGAACCCGTGATTGGTCGGCAGCATCTCGTCGCGGTCGCCGAGGTGGTTCTTTCCGAACTGTCCGGTCGCGTAGCCCCGCGCCTTCAGAAGGCCCGCGATCGTCGGTTCTTCCGTGCGCATGCCGAGGTCGGAGCCCGGCAGGCCGACCTTGGACAATCCGGTGCGGAACACGCTCTGCCCCATGATGAAGGAGGATCGGCCGGCGGTGCAGGACTGCTCCCCGTAATAGTCGGTGAACATCATGCCTTCGTTGGCGATCCGGTCGATGTTGGGCGTTGTGTACCCCACGAGCCCGCGCGTGTAGGCGCTGATGTTGGTTCGCCCGACGTCGTCGCCCCAGATCACCAGAATGTTCGGTTTTTTGGCTGCAAAAGCGGAACCTGCAGCCAGGGTCAGCGCAACGAATATCGCTGACACCAGGAAAATAAACTTCCTTGGGTGTTCCATTTCCCGTCTCCTTTCTTTTTATGTTGCCTGATCTTTCCAGACCGGATTTCCCCGGGTCAAACGTTGTGACCCCTACTCGTCAGACAATCTGAAATTCCTGAATGTACCCAAGTAGGATGCTGTCCCTAAAAAAAAGGAGGTATTTCAGATCAAATTAAAGATGAGTGGTTAACAGCTTCTCCCTTGAAATTTGGTTGGATAAAGAATAAATACAGTTAACCGCATATGAAACAAGAAAACATGTCGAACATACCCATGTCAATACATGTCAGAAAAAATTGGTGTCCTTCCTCGCCAGGTGACCTGCCCCCTCAGATTTGTCCGAGATATGGTAATGCTTTTAAGTCCGATAATACATGCGGGCGGTGTGGCATGGTGGATGGTGTCGGGCAGAGGGAGACTTATGCGACGTCCTCTGAAACCGGCGGGACTTGCGAAGCTGCGTCGACCTGTGCTTCCGGCCCCAGCAAAACAGCGATCCATCGTGTATCTTCATGGCTGTCCAGGCCGATCTTTATGGTCATGGTCAACGGCACGGACAAGAACATGCCGACCGGTCCCAGTACCCATCCCCAGAATACCAGGGAGAGGAACACGACCAGCGTGGAAAGACCAAGATCGTGCCCCATGATCCGCGGTTCGATCACGGTGCCGATTGCGATGTTTACCACCAGGTATCCCAGTGCCGCCAGGAGCGCCGGCTTTCCGCCAAGTTGGAGCAAGGCAAGAAGAACCGCCGGGACAGCGGCCAGGATCGATCCGATGTTGGGAACATAGTTGAGCATGAACGCCAAAAGCCCCCACAACAAAGGGTAGTCGACGCCGAGGATCGCCAGCCAGGCCGCTACCGCGATCCCCGTGCCCAGGCTGGTCACCGTCTTGATCTTCATATACCGCTGGATGGTGGAGAGGAACTTGTCGATCGTTTGGAAAGATCGGTCCGGGTCGGCCACCGTGGTGCGCAGTTTCGCGAAGAAACCCGACGCCTCGAGCAGGATGAACGTCACCGTGATCAGGATCAGGAATGCGTTGGTGAGCACCCCGGCCAACCCGGTGAGCAGGCGCGCAACCAGCTTCATGGCCGCTCCCGGGTCTAACGCCTCCTGAAAACCCCCTGCAGGCACATTGATACCCAACCCGCCAATCCAGGCCAGCAAGGCGGTCTTCTGTTCTTGCAGGCGTGCCTGGTAGACAGGCAACGAGCGGGAAAAGTCGTCGATGGAATTTCCCACCAGAACCGCCAGGATCAGCCCAACGGCGAGGACAGACACGATCACGATCAACAAGGCAAGCGGTCTGGGAACACCCTTTCGGTGGAGGAAGAACAACGGCGGTCCGCTGATGATCGCGATAAACAAGGACAGGAGGAACGGTACCAGGATCGGCTGCGCCACCCGTATTCCCGCAATGATGACGACGAGCGCCGCTGCCATGAACAGGAAATGGGTCCCACCCGCCTGTTTCGTCTCTTGGTTCATCGCCGGATACTCCTCTTTATGGATCGATGTCCTGGGGCAGAATGAAAGGCAATCGTTGTTTCAGAATCTTAAATCGAAACTGTGAGCCGGACATTAGCTCACCATCCACTGCAAGGGGGATCTCCCGCTCTGCTTCCACGTCAAACCATGGAACCTGAAGGTACTGGACAAATTGGCTTTCCTCTTTACCAAGGTTTTGCATCCCCTTGATGACAGTGGGCAACTCTTTTATCGGGAAGTCCTGTACGGTCACTACATCCAAAAGGCCGTCGTCGAGTTTTGCCTTTGGGGCAATCTGAAACCCGCCACCCAGTATGCTGTTGCTCACGGCAGCGATCAGCATTATATCATCCCGAGATCCTCCGTCCCAAGCCACACGGCCTTTGTAGGCCGTATGCTTGATTGCAGTGATGAAGCCGGTCAGGGCATAGGCCGCACCGCCGATCGTTTGTTTTAAACGTTCGGAGGTGTTGAATGTCACTTCTGCACCAAAGCCCGCAATGACGGCGTTCAAGAAATACAGATCATTCACTTTCCCTACATCTATAGCAGTCGGCTCTGCCGTGGCAATCAGCTCGAGCGCCTCAGTGGGATTGCCCAGAGGAATACCGTTTCCAGTGGCAAAATCATTCGCACTGCCCAGCGGGAGGGCGCCCATGGCCGATTCCGGCGTATCGGTTGCTGCAAATATGCCGTTCACAACCTCGTTTACCGTTCCGTCACCCCCGCCGGCTACAATGACGTCAACGCCTGCATCAAGCGCCTCCGCTGCAAAACGTACTGCATCGCCAGCCTCCCATGTCGCGCGCACATCCACGGTATGGCCCAGTTTCCGGACATGATCCACGGCCTCTCTGACCGAGGGGTTCCCCGCCTTCTTGCCGTTTAAAATGAGACGTAGGTTTCTCCCCGCCATAATCATGCCTCCTTTTGACGCGTCCTCATTTCTCTTTCACGGTCATTCAACCAATCACGATATTCCTGAAGCAGATCCCTCTCCTTTTTGTGAAGCTTGACATCCGGCCGGGCCTTTTCCACGATTCCACATGCATCCTCCACACTCAATCTATGATCCTCAGCCACCAGGGATGCAGCGGTCACGACCGCACTTCTTCTGAAACCCCTGGCACAGTGCACATAAACAAGGCCCTCTTGCCTGTGCTTCAATATGAATGTGACGGCCTCATGGAGTAATTCACGATGAGGCAGTGTTAGATCGAGAACCTGGATATTGCAGTAGTGAAGATGGCGAAGAGGTTTCGTCTCGGAATGCTCACAGGTCATGTCGATAGCGGCTGTTACGCCATTGTTCACCAAATTTTGAGCCTCGATGTGGGTGAGGAGTCGGCCAAGGAGCAGTCCTGGAGCAACCTTGTCATGACTATTGCCTGTGAGGCGATCCTTGAGTCGCCACCCCGAAAGCGACAGCAGGAAGGGACCCAATAGCACACGTACCGAAAAGGCCAACCGACCATTTTTTTTTAGGAAGATGCGAGGTCCCAACGAAAGATAGCCGCTGGAGACGATTCCAAGAGAGAGCGCAGGCCATAACAGGAGCAATCCTGTTGGTGCCGATAAATATCCCAAGATGACAAGGAAAAGAGCACCCATGCCATAGAAGAGGCCAATGAATATCTCCGGCTGGTGATTCATGGTTTCCCATCCTTGCCATCAACAAATGTCCGGCTTTTACTGTTTGAACGACTCCCTAGCCTTCTTAAAAAACGTAACGAGGTTATCAAGCATCATCTTTCGTCCGATACCGCGTTTCACACTACCCCCGAAACCGGCAACCTGATCCGTAGAGGTACGATTCTCATAAAGCAGGAGCGTGCCCTTTTCAACCGGTAGTAAGGCTGCCGCTATTTTCAGGGAGTTGTAGGAATGTCCCACATAAAACTGTTTCTCCGTCAACACGGCAATCTTATCCCCGATCCTGTACATTCGATGGGCGAGCACGAAGGTGGGTCGGTCCTCTGCCATGAGTTTCAGCAAGAGGAACTGATTCTCTACGTTTTCGGCAGTGTCCTTGGGATAATTCCTGAAGGCCCGGTAAAAATCCGGCGCCGATTTCTTCATGAGCGTGGATCTTTCAACCACGGAAACGAGCTCTTCACCGGGATTTGCCACTTTTCCGCCACCACGAACATAAGGCGGGATGCCACTCAATCCCTTCTCTCGATAGGCCAGGTAACGATCCATGAGTAGGGAACTGTGTTCAGCATTCACAGCCTCCTGGACCTTGGGATCCATCGCTGTGCCGACCTTTCGTAAACGACCTGCGACCTCTTTGAGGCGGCCGATCTCTGCCTGGGAAAAATTAAATGTGGAGCCCGGTTTGATCTTCAGCAGCTGGGCTATCTCCGTCACTTCATTAGATTCAAACTTCATTCCTAAAAAGGCCTTCTTGTCCCGAGGCTTATCGCCGAGATCTCGAAAACTGATGACCTCCTTGTCCAGATCGAACAGCTTGCTTCCGCGAATGAACTGAGCCACCTCAGGAACCGTGGCAGGTAAAATCACCCCCAGAGCAACAGCCAGTTCCTTCTCGGTCCCTTCCTTTCGACCTTTGGAAATCACTTCATTCTCTCCTGAAAAAAGCTTCTGAACCTCTTCCTCGCCAAAACCCAGATAGTCCAGGATCTCTTTCATCTCAGGCGTTGAGGAGATGGTTCCTGCGACGGCAGGCACAGAAAACCCAATCAAGAGACAGAACAGAATGGGTGTTATCCTATACATGACGTACCTCCATTTCCTCTTTCATCGTTTATCTGTTGGCAGTGGCATTCGTAAGCTTAGCGACAGATCATAGGCCGCAAACAGCACACCCTCTTTACGGAAATACACCCTTAAGATTTTCCACGTTTTGGCGCATGACGGTTAAAAAATCGCCGTCCGCCGGGACGTTGCCGCAGGGATCGAAGACAACGCTACCGATCCCCATCGATTTCAGTTCTTCCGCGGTCTCTTTCTCCGGAATCCCCTCCCAGATCATCCACTTCGCCGGGTGGTCCTTAAGGATAGCTTTAAGCTCGAACCACTGCTTTCCGGTCAGCCTCTGGCCGGGTTCCCAGTGAACGCTTCTCACGTTCAGCCCGTACCGGCTGGCAAAATACTGGTAGACGGGATGGGAGGCAACGAGGGGCTGCTTCCGGTTGTTCGCAACGACCCCCTGCACTTCCCTGTCCAGGGCGAGGAGGTCCTTCTCGAGAGCAGCGAAGTTGCGTCGAAACACCTCTTTGAGGCCGGGCCTTTTGCGGGTCATCGCATGCGCGATCGCCTGCGCCTGGGCGGCTGCGAGTTCCAGGTCGAGCCAGGTCGTAAAGGCGATCCCCTCGTGGGCATGCTTCCCTTTCGGGCCGTGTGTGTGGGTTACGGCGTCGGCCAACCGGATGGTCCGGTCCCGGAACGCGGCGGAGGTGTCCACTGTCCGGAACTGGGGGATCGTCACCTTGTCCACCCACTTCGCGTAAGTGGCTCCGTTCAGCAGGATGAGGTCGGCTCTCTGGTAAGCCGAAACGGTTTCTGCGTCGGGCATCCAATAGGCGGGGTCTGCGTCGGGTGGAACCGGAAATCGGACCGTAGCGTGCTCACCGGCGATCCGTTCGGCGAAATATTTCAGCGGGTAGTTCACGACATAAACGGTGAGTTTTCCGGGGGTTGCTTCACTTTGCCCAGACGCGGGCGTACCATCGGCAATTGCCATGGTCACACAGAGAATGCACAGGAATAACGGGCATTTCCACAAACCGGGAATCTTTTCCCATCCCATGGAACTCTTCTCCTGGTTATCTCAAAGATTGTAACCGTAGGAGCAGTGCTCTCACCAGGTCCTTCGCAAAATCATGCTGTAGTGGAACGACTTGGGAACCCGCGGTGATGAGACGGGTATCGGCTTTTTCCCGGGCCGGCGTGGCAGGGTACGCTTGCCCAATATCCGGGCCGGTGAACGTGCGCCTCGGCCGGTACTCGATTCAGTCGAACCTCCAGTTGAGGTTACAGGCGAAGAAATAGATGGAGTTCCGTTCGTAATCCCCGACCAGGAGATTGTTTTGGATCTCCGCGTCGCCGTAGTCGGCGTAGACGAACTGCCCGCCCGCGGAGAACCGTTCGCTGAAATCGTGCTGCGCACCCAGGGAGAATCGCCACTGCCGGTCGATGGGCAAGTCGGGGGTGCGGTCCTGTGCATCGACGGGAGAGCTGTCGTAAGCTATACCGGCCTGGAGCAGCCAGTCGGGAAAGAGACGGTAATGGATCCCTCCGCTTACGTGCCAGGTGTCGTCCCAGCCCCGGGGAATTTGTGTCGAGCCTCTTTGCGTCGAGATGAATTGGTTCTCCAGAGAACTCCAATCCTCCCAGGCGACCGAGCTGAGCAGGGCAACCTTCTCGCTTAGGTCAAAGTAGACCCCTGCCCTCACGGTTTGGGGGAAGTCTATCGTTGTGTCTATCCCTGCCTGTATTCCCAAGGGGTTGATCTTCACATCGCCGCTGAAGTCCACATCGATCTCGGACCGATAGATGATGCCGAGCCGGGCACGATCGCTCAGCCGGAACAAAGTATTCAGACTGAATCCAACCGCCACGTCATCGGCGTCTTCGATCTCTACTTGGCCGTTTCCCGGAGCAGGAGGGGGAAGCGCGGCCAAGGTCATTTCAAGTTTTCCGTACGTCACGATGACACCCCCCCCCACCGACAGCCAGTCGTTCACCCGGTAAGCAAGCGCGGGGATAGCGGAAATTGTTACCAACTCGACTTCCTGAACCAGAAACCTGCCGGCCCACTCGTCGTCGTAGTCGAGGGCAGCTCCTGAGAGGGAACCCAAGCTTATGCCCAGTTTCCATTTTTCCGACAGGCTGTGGACGTAAAAGGCAGAGAGAAGAGGAGCGGCCCCCCCCGCGTCGCCACCGTCACCTCCGGGGACGGGTGTCGAAGGGTCCGGGTCGAACTTTAAGGTCGAATAGACCAACCCGGCGCCCACCATCAGCTCCCTGCCCTGCAACAGCGTCATGCCGGCGGCATTGTGCCAGGCTGTTGAAGCGTCGGTCGCTACGGCCTCGGCACCGGCGCCGGCAACTCCCATGCTCGGAGAGTTAGCTTCAATCAGGTAGAGACCGCCGGCCCAGGTTGTCCCGGGTACGGAGGCGAGGAAAAAGGAGAAAAACAGAAAAACCAGGCAACCGAAAATCATGTGTGCGTGTATCCGACTATATCTTTCTGTCATAAGCACACTCCCGGTTCAGTATTGACGTTATTTATATTATTCGGTTCCCCATCTGTCAACGTTTTCGGGTTACCCGTTGAAGGCGGCAATCATTACCGGATAAAGAGCATCCGCACGAGATCGTTGGCGAATTGATGCACGAAGAAAATCGACCCCACACAGAGGGCCCCGCTCACCATTACGATGATGAAGATTTCCGCGGCCAGAAGCCGGGCGATGGTCAGCCGGCTGCACCCGAGCTTGAAGATCGTGCCTATCTCTTTTTGCCGAAGCCTGAGGGAGAGGGCGAAGACGAGAACGATGGCGAGCATCATGGCAAGGGCCACGAGGGAAATCACCGCGTCGAGAACGTTCTTGATCCGGAAGATGTTCTGGAGGAGGCCGTCGATGACCTCTTTCGGCCTCACGATCTGATGGGGTTCCTCCCCGGAGAGATACCGGCCCCGAAGGATCGTCCCCGCCTTCGCATCATGGGGGACCGCAATCACCGCGGTGATCGGATAAGAAGAGAGATCCCCGTGGAAATGAAACAAATCGAGATTCGCCCCGGTGATCTCCGTGTAATGGTACAGCTTGGGACTCGCGATGATATTCGTTTCGCCCTTTTTCAGGATGACCTGCGGGTCATCCGCCTTCTTAAGATCCTCGTGGCCGTGCCCGAGCCCCTGGATGACCCAGGCCGTTTTAAGGTCCGTGAAAACGGCCAGGTCGTCGGAGGTGTGCGATTTCCGCAGGACACCGGCCACTTTCATCTTCAGGGGATACATCCCCGCAAGGTCGAAGAGGTTTTCGGGGGACGAGAGGAGGCTGTCGCCCGGTTTCACGCCCAGGCGCTCGGCGACGGATGCGCCCACCACGCAGTCCCCGAGCATCGTGAGATGCGACCCTTCGGCCACTTTCACCCCCCGGAAGTCGAAGTAGTCAAGGGTCGTCCCGACGATCGGCGCCCCCCTCGCCCGGAACCGGACGTAGAGCGGTATGGGCAGGGCCATGCCCGTGTCCACGACCTGGTTCGACGCCTCCATGGAAATCAGCTCCGGAACCTCGTCCCCGAAATAGAGTGAGTTCATGACCAGGTCGAGGGCGCTGCCTTTCGCGCCGACCACGAGGGGGGTCGATACGGCCCGGGAGAGGAGCTGACGCTCGCTCTCGTTCAATAGGAGTTGGAGGGACAGGGGGAGAAACAGAATCAGGGTGATGCAGGCGACCAGGGTAGCCGTCTTCCCCCTGTTGAAGGATACGTATTTCCATGCAACGTAGAAGCTGTCCTTCATGCGTCCCCTTCGGCGGGAAAGTCCTGAAAATCCACAACACGGTCGAAACGGGGGAGCAGTTCGTGGTCGTGGGTCACAGCCACCAGTGTCGCGCCATGGTTCTCCACGCTCGAAAAGAGCAGGTCCAGGATGCGTATCTTGTTGACGGGGTCGAGGTTTCCCGTCGCCTCGTCCGACAGGATCAGTTGCGGCCGCGCCAGAAGCGCCCGGCAGATCGCGACCCGCTGCTTCTCTCCGTGGGAGAGGTCTCCGGGGCGCCGGTTCAGCTTGTCGGCAATTCCCATCTCCCGGGCAAGGGAGGTGGCCCGCTCAGGAATGTCTTTATCCAGGGTGAGGGCGACGGTGATCCGGTAGGGATGGAGAATGTTGTCCATGACGCTCAAATAGTCGAGGAGCTCGAAGTCCTGGAACACGAACCCGATGGTAGTGATGCGGAAATCCCGCCTCCCGGCGTCGCCGAGCCCGCTGATCTCCCTTTCACCTACGGTGACCGTTCCCCTGACCGGCGTGAGAATTCCCGCGATGAGGTTCAGGAGCGTGGTTTTTCCCGAGCCGCTCGGCCCGATGACGGCGACTCTTTCTGCCTTGTCGATGGCAAATTCCGGAACGTTCAGGGAGAACTCCCCTGTCGGGTACCGAAACGCCAGGGAATCGATGCGGATCATGATCCCGAAGGGGCCTTGGCCGTTCCCGGTTGGCCGTACGTGTCGATGCGCTTCTCCTCGAGGAGCTCGAGGCCCATGATCTTCCAGGCTCCCTTGACCGGTTCGACGGTGAGGTTGGCGGCGTACCGGTTCTTGCGTATGTGGATGTGCCCCCAGTGACCGACCGCCCCCGTGGCCGTCCACTTCGACTCGAGCAGGAGCGCCCGGGGGCGGTCACCAAGGCGTTTCACCTCGACGTCCGTGACCTCGATCTCCTTTACCCTGGCCTGCGCGCCCCCCGCCTGTTTCACCTCGAACGATTTCCTGTTCTGCAGGTAGATCTCCTCCAGGAGGTCGCCGCTCACGCTTAAGGCCAGCCTGTCGTACACGTCGCTCTCCTCTCGGAAATCGAAGGACCGGTAGACGTTTTTGAGCAGGCTGTGAAGAATATTGGTGGCCGTGTCCTTGTTGATTTTCCCCCGGAAGATGGCTGGACCGGGGACGGACACCAGCGTGTAGGGATACAGGAGAAGACTTCCCGCGAGCAGCAGCGCACCGATTCCCAGCTGCCCCCCGATGGGCGTTCCCTGTTGCCGGCGTTTCCTTACCTGCCAGACAACGGGCAAAAGGAGAACCAGGCAGCCCAGGGTTCCAAGGGGCACCTTCCGTTTCGGGACCGTGTCCGCCACGGATACTTCTCTTACCTGGGGAATTTCGTATTTTTTGAGGAAATTGGTCCATTTGTGAATATTGTCGTCGGGAGTCACGTAGGAGGGAAAGGGACCTGCCGGATCCTCCGCGCTGACCGGCACCTTCCGGATCCGGTCCGAGAAGAGGTCCCATTCGACGGTGACCTCCTGCGGCAACCCTTCCGTCACGTAGGTGACGATGACGCCCAGCATGGCGGAGTCCAGGGGCAGTCGCTCCGGCTGGTCGAGGAACAGGGTGCGCGTGCGGGTGTACTTGACGAAACTGGTGCGATCGAGGATCGGCCGGAGCCGTTTCCCGTCGATTACGACCTTGTCGCGGGCGAGGAAGAATTCCCCGGCCTGTTTCTTCAGCGGCTCCAGTTCGTCCACCTCGATAAACCTGTCCCCCCGCAGGCCCAGGTCCATCCACGCCGAGAGGTCCTTCAGCCGGACCAGCACTTCGTGGCGCACCTCGTAGGGCTCGATGTAGAGGAAGGACATGATCCCCGATTGCTGCCACCGCTTCAGGGACTTCGCCTCGAAGCTGCTGTACCAGGGGTCGTCCCAGTCCAGCCGGAGACGCGATGCCTCCGACAGGAATCGGAAATCGACGACGGGCACCCCCCGGTGGTAGGCGATGAACCCGATGCTCGCAGCGGCCATCCCCCTCCCCCCGATGGGGGGTATGATCGTGAGCGTATCGGGCCTGCCGGAAAAGGGGTAGACGAGTTCGGCGTACAGGACCCTCTTGTCTTCCGGCGGCCCGGGGATCGGCCTGCGGGTGATGGGATTGATCATGCCGACGAACAGCGACTCGCGTTTTTTCCGCATGCGGGGCTCCGCCGTTTTGAGCTTCGCCCGGAGCTTCCTCCCATCGCCTGTTACGAACTGAAAGGTTTCGTTCGAAAACTTCCCCAGGCGGCTCGCAAGGGGGGGACGGCCTGCGCCCCCGTCCTTGAGCATGTCGTCGGGAACGAGGTCGATGAACGTCTCGAGGTCACCCACGTACACTTCCAGGACGAGCCGGATGTGGTCGTCGTTGATGTAAATTTCGGCGATGTTCGGAGCGTTCTCCGCGCCGGTGAGGTTGATCCAGTCGGCCCGCGCCTGGGCAGGAACAGTGAGAGTAAGGAACAGAACCAGGAGCAATATTTTCCGCCGCAGCGCCATGCGAATCGACCATTCCCTCTATCGGGAGGAGACCATGTCAGGGCAGTTCCTTCATCCAGGAAGTCTCCTTGAACCAGCGCTCGGCCATCTTCTTCAGTTCGCCGGAACCGTTGAGAGTGACGAAAAAGTTCTCCAGCCAGTTGACCAGAAGCGGGTCCCCTGCCTGCATCGCGACACCGATGGGCTCGAAGGTAAAGGGCGCCTTCACCGTGGTCAGCCCCTTTTCCTTGTAGCGGAAGGCGGAGACCGCGCAGAAGTGGTAGTCGGCAACCATGACATGCGCCTTGTCCCGGATGACCAGGTCGAGAGCCTCGTCGTAATCTTTCGTGGTTACTAGTTTGGCACGGGACAGGACCTTCTCGACATACAGCTGGCTGGTGGAACCTTTCAGGGCGGCCACGGTATATTCCGGCTTATCGATACCGTCGGCTTTTTCCAGGGAGGCTATCGTCTTGTTCTTGGTGAGAAACGCCTTCCCGGTGACGTAGTAGGGGCCGACGAAGGCCACGTCCATATTCCGTTTCGGCGTCATGGTCATGCCGGACATGATCAGGTCGATTTTTCCCTCGGAAAGAGCGGGCAGAAGCTGCGCGAAGGGCATGCCCACCATCCTTAGTTTCACCCCCATGGCGGAGGCCATGCGCGTTGAGATGTCGATCTCGAGGCCGATGATCTTCCCGTCTTTCGTTGTGGCGCTCAAAGGTGGCTGATTCCCCGATGTCCCCACCACCAGTTCCCCTTTCTTCTTAATGCGGTCGATGACCGGACCGGCGTCTGCCGCCCCGGCAAAGAAAAGGATCAATGCCAATCCCAATGCGACGATTGCCTGT
>Ga0255055_10000524_pt1 | contig 29720 bp, 23 predicted proteins | sample JV7_2_27_MG_FD_188633 | JGI IMG/M metagenome (GOLD analysis project Ga0255055, IMG submission 188633) | Seawater microbial communities from Jervis Inlet, British Columbia, Canada - JV7_2_27 | ecosystem: Environmental > Aquatic > Marine > Inlet | place: Canada: British Columbia | collected...
GCCGGAGAGCGTGCGGATCACGCTGGAGGGGACGCTTCCTCCCGGCGTCTATGCCAAGGACGCGATTCTCCACATCCTCAGTCGCGTGACGATGAACGGTTTCACCGACGCCGTCGTGGAGTTCGCGGGTTCGGCACTGGAGCATCTCTCCGCTGACGACCGGTCAACGATCGCCAACATGGTGGTGGAGGGCGGGGGCACGTGCGGCCTCTTCCCGGTTGGGAATGTCCGAGCAGACGATGGCGCCACCTATCGAACGGACCTCACGTTCGATCTCCGCAACTTGGTACCCAACGTTGCCCCTCCTTACAAGCCGGACAACGGGCTCCCGATCACCGAACTCGACGAAACACCGTTCGACGTGGCGTGGATCGGAAGCTGTACGGGAGGGAAACTGGAGGACATCCGCGCTGCCGCCGAAGTTATCGACGGTCGCAAAGTGGCACCCAGCGTCCGGTTGATCGTTTCTCCCGCCACGCTGGACACGATGCAGCGGGCGGACGAGAAGGGTTATCTCCGCGTCTTCGTGGAGGCCGGCGGGCAGGTCGTGCCGCCGTCCTGCGGCGCATGCCTGGGCATGGGACCGGGAACGTTGAACGAGGGAGAAGTCGGCGTCTTCGCCTCGAACCGCAACTTCAAGGGTCGGGCCGGGGCCGGTGCCGTCTACCTGGCCTCTCCGGCCACCGTCGCCGCGTCGGCAGTCGAGGGAAAGATCACCGATCCGCGGAGGTTTCTGGACTAGCTCAAGAGCTCCCGGGCAATGACCATGCGCTGGATCTCGTTCGTACCTTCGTAGATCTGGTGTAGCTTGGCATCCCGCATGTACTTCTCCACCGGGTAGTCCTTCATGTAGCCGTAGCCACCCAGAACCTGAACGGCGTCGGTGGTCACTTGCATTGCGATGTCGCCGGCGAAGCACTTGGCAATAGCCGATTCCTTCGTATTGCGCTTCCCGTTGTCCCTGAGCCACGCAGCTTTCCAGCAGAGCAGCCGTGCCGCGTCCACCTTCATGGCCATGTCGGCCAGCATGTTCTGAATCGTCTGCAGCTGGGCAATGGGCCGTCCGAACTGGACCCGCTCTTTCGCGTAGTTGGCGGCCACTTCCATGGCGGCCCGGGCGATGCCCACCGCCCCGGCGCTGACCGCGGCCCGAGAGTCGTCGAGCGTCATCATGGCGATCTTGAACCCGTCGAATCCCTTGCCCAGGCGATAGTGGACGGGGATGCGTACGTCCTCAAAGACCACCTCGCTGGTGTCGGCCGCACGGTGACCCATCTTGTCTTCCTTCTTCCCGGCCGATACGCCAGGGCTGCTCGCCGGGACCATGAACGCCGAGATACCCTTGCGGCCCTTTTCCGGGTCTTCCATGGCGAACACCGAATGGAGACTCGCTATTCCACCATTTGTGATGAACGTCTTGCTGCCATTGATGACGTACTCGTCACCCTCGAGACGTGCAGTGGTACGCATTGCTGCCGCGTCCGAACCCGCCCCAGCCTCGGTCAAGTTGAACGCCGCGATGTTGGGGCCGGAGGTATGTGCGGGTAGGAGTTCGGCCTTGAGTTCCGGGCTTCCGCTGATCAGGAAAGGAGTGAGGCCCAAGGTGTTCCCCCCGAGTGCGGACGCGACTCCTCCACACACAGCAGCCAGCTCCTCGATGAACAGGCATCCCTCGAGACTTCCCAACCCACCGCCGCCGTACTCCTCCGGGACTGCGCAGTGGAGGAAGCCGATATCATGGTACTTCTGGACGATCTCGGGACTGTGCCGTTGTTCCCGGTCCAGCTCGGCGGCCACCGGGGCGATCTCGCGGGCCGCGAAGTCGCGGACGAGATCTCGCAGCGCTTCCTGTTCTTCCGTGAGGGTGAAGTCGATCACGGCACACCTCGCTCCATGGATTGGCCTGGCCCGGAAGATAGGGCCTGTGCGCATGGGCGGAAGGCTTCTCGCGGGTCCGGCGAGTCTCCCACTTCCCGCGGATCGGAGGGGAAGGCGATTGCCTTCCGGCTCTTTGCTTTCGACACGAGGTTGCGGCGCTCGACCTTGCCTTCCAGTCCTCACCCTGCTCGTCCATGAACGCGCACCACTTGGGAATCACTCCAACCACGAAGCGTCGAGTGCGCAGCGTGAGTTCGATGTGCGCGTCTTTGAGATCGACGGTGGCCGCTACGTGGGCCGCGAAAGACGAGCGGCATTGGTCGACTGGTCTGCCGGCTTATTTTACGGCGATCATGGGGCGGCGGCCTAGTTCGTCCAGTTCCTGGGAGGCTCCTCCAGCCGGAGCGGACGGCAGCATGCACGGAAGCTCCGACGGCGCCATGCTCGTCTGGGAGACGTGTGGCACCTTATCATGCTTGCCGGACCATCTCCCTGAGAGCCTCGATCCCGGCCTCCAACTGGTCATCGGGTGCCGCAAAGGACAGGCGGAAGTGCGTGTCCCGGGATGAGAACGTGGCACCCGGAACTAGGAGCAGGTTGCGTTGCACCGCAGCCGTGACGAACTCCGTCGCCGTCTTCCCCGGCCATGGGACCTTGACGAACATGTAGAAGGCGCCGCCCGGTTTGACCAGCTCGAGATAACCCTCGAGGCCGCCGTACACGAGATCCCTCTTGCCGCGGTAATCTGCTATATGGGGGGAGACATCATAGTCGAGTTCGGCGGCGCAGGCCTGCTGGAACGGCGCAGGAGCGCAGGCGTAGATGAACTGCTGCAGGGTCTCCATCATCTCGATGATCGACTCGGGTCCCACGGCGTATCCCACGCGCCAGCCGGGCATGGCGAAGGACTTGGAGAAACCGGAGAGCATCAAGGTCTTGGGGTGGAACTGCAGCATCGACAGGGGCTGGCTGTCATACACGAAATCGGCGTAGATCTCATCACTGATGACCAGCAGGTCCCGTTGCGCGGCGATCTCGGCCACCATCTTCAGGTCCTCAGCGCCGTAGCACACACCCGTGGGATTCTGCGGTGAGTTGACGACGATCATCTTGCTGCGGGATGTGATCTTCGCCACGATCTCCGCCCGGCGCGGCCTGAAATCAGGATAGGTGTCGTAGCAGACCGGGACACCACCGCACAACTCAACCACCACACGATAGAGCACGAAATGGGGATCCGGGATGAGAACCTCGTCTCCCGGTTCGACCAGAGCCAGACAGGCCAGCACGAATCCGCCCGTCGCGCCGCAGGTAATCAGCGCCGCTTCCGGCCTCACATCCCACCGTTCCTCCAGCTGCCGCAAGACGCCCTGCCGCAGTTCGGGAATTCCGCCCGTCATGGTGTAGCGGTTGAATCCGCCCTCGATCGCGTTCACCGCCGCTTGCCTGATCGGTGCAGGAACGTCGAAGTCCGCCTGCCCAATCGAGAGGTTGACACACTCCTCCATGGAGCAGGCCATGTTGAAGATCTTCCGTATGCCGGATACCTGGAGATTCCCGACCCGCGACGCAAACGGCTCGTTCATGTGATCCCCTCGCTCTCTGTACAGGCAGGTATGATACCCTCGGCCTGCAGGGCACCGATCTCGTTCCGGGTCAACCCGGCCTCCGCCAGGATGGAACGAGTGTGCTGGCTGTAGCTCGGGGCAAAGGAGAACTCGCTCACGCTACCCTCGAGGTCGACGGCCGCAGGCGGCAGATGGATCAGCCTGCCGTCCGGTGTGCGCGTGGTGGTCAGCTTGGCTGCGATCGCATCCATCTCGCACACCTGACTGATGGTGTTGATCGGCGCATGCGGAATCTTCTGCTGTGCCAGCTCCCTCATCAGCGCGGCGCTCGAGAACTGCCGCGTGGCAACGGCCATCTCCTCATGAATAGCCGCTCTCTCCCGGACACGCCCCGCGTTTGTCGTGCGGCTGTCGCGGCGTAGGGGCTGGAACTGGGCCAGCTCCGTGAGCCGTCCCCACTGGAGGTCGTTGCCGATGGCGATGAAGAGAAATCCGTCCGCGGTAGGATACGCGTTGACCGGGATGAACTTGCGGTGTTCGTTACCGCACCGAGTCACTTCGGTCGGATCGCAGTCCAAATCCAGCAGCGGCAGCGTGGTGATGAGCCAGGACGATGCGGCCTGTAGCATCGAGACGTGGATCTCCTTGCCGTCGCCCGTCTCGGCCTGTTCCGCGAGCGCCAGGCAAACGTTGGCGTAGACTTCGTCCCCCGCCTTGAGATCTACGAGCGGCACTCCTGAGAGCATCGGCGGACCGGCGGCATCGCCCGTGACCTCCATATAGCCTACCATCGCCTGGATTGCGGGATCGTAGCCCGGCCGATCGGGGTAATCCGGTCCCATTGCGGAAATCCCGGCCCAGATGATTCGCGGATTGGCTCCGCGCAGGGTCTCGTAGTCTATACCCAGTTCACGGTAGCGGAGCGGTAGCGTGTTACAGCAGAAGATGTCGACGTCCAGCCCTCTGATCAGGCGTAGCAGCAACTCGCGCCCGCCGGCATGCTTCAGATTGAGCGCAATCGCCTCCTTGCCGACGTTGGGCGCGATGAAGTAGGAACGGCGGTCGTCGTCGACCACCGGTGTACCGATGTAGCGATTCGGATCCCCGGGCAAGCCCGAGTCGGATGGCGCCGCCTCCAGCCGGATGACACGCCACCCCAGTTGAACGAAGCGCAGCGTGGCATAGGACAGCGACAGCGCCTGCTCCATGCTCAGAACGGTGCGCCGTTTCACCCGATCTCCGTGGGAGCCTTGAGCGTCCGCAGCACCTTCTCCGGTGTCAGCGGCAGTTCGTAGAACCGGACATCGGTGGCATTGTACAGGGCATTGGCAATGGCCGCCGATGTGCAGATCGCGGGAGCTTCTCCGATCCCCTTGGCGCCCGCGGGTCCTTCGGGATCGATCGTCTCCACGAACGCGAAATCGATCTCAGGGATCTCGGGGGCCGTGAGCAGCTTGTAGTCGCGGAACGACGGATTCTTCACCAACCCCTGGTCGACGATCAGGTCCTCCCGTGTGGCATAGCCGATCCCCATCACCACACCACCCTCGACCTGACCCTCGATGCCGAGTGCGTTGATGACGCGGCCGACATCGTGCACCGCCGTCACTTTGAGTACTCGCACGACACCGGTCTCCACGTCCACCTCCAGCTCGACCACCTGGGTGCCGAAGGCGTACGTGGCCGAGACGTTGCCTTTGTACCCCTTGTCCTGCATGTCGCTGGGCGGTTCGTAGTAATCCGACGTCAGCACGATGTCGTTCTTGTCACGGAAATGCAGTGTGCGGAGCAGTTTCCCCAACTCCAGCAGCGGTGCTCCCGTATCCTCCCGCACCACTTGTCCGCCGCGCAGATCGAGTACCGCCGGATCCATCTCCAACTTGGCGGCGGCGGCGTGGAGCAGCTTCTTCCGTGCCTTGCGCGCGGCCCGCTGGGCGGATTTTCCAGCAATGAAAGTCGTTCGGCTGGCGTGGACACCAACATCCCACGGCCTGATCGCGGAATCGTTGTTGACCACACTCACCTTTGAGACTGGTAGACCCAGCTCCTCGGCCACTAACTGCGCGATCACCGTCTCTGAGCCTTGGCCGATCTCCGAGGCGCCGGTAATCACCGTCACCTTGGCGAAATCGTCCACCTTGAGCATCGTGCCGCAGCCATCGGTATGGTAGATCTTCGCCCCGCCGCCTACGTGGAGCAGGGAGGCCATACCGATCCCGCGCTTGATCGGCCCCTCCTGACCCTTGCGGTAGCGTGCCTGCTTGGTGACGAAGTCACTCCTCTCCGCTGCAGTCGTCAGGCAATCCTGTAAGCCACACGTCTGGAAGCGCAGTCCCTGTCCCGTCGTTTCGCCAGCGTGCTGCGCGTTGCGGAGGCGAAACTCCAGCGGATTCATCCCGACAGCCTCGGCCAGCTTGTCCATGTGGGACTCGACGGCGAAGGTCGCCTGAAGATTGCCGTAACCTCGGAAAGCACCGCTGTACGGGTTGTTGGTGTAGACCACGGTCGTCTGATAGCGGCAGTGGTCGACACGGTAGAGCGACGAAATGGTCTGCATGATGACGAACGGCGTCGTCGCCCCCCAAGAGGTGTAGCCGCCGTTGTCGTGCAGGGTATGCACGTCGCGGAAGGTGAGAGAGCCATCCTTGCGCACGCCGCTGCGTATCGTGAGTTCCACTGGCTGGCGGGTGGGCGAGGCGACAAACTCCTCCCCGCGCGAGAAGACGATCCGCACCGGCCTGCGGGAGGCTCTGGCCAGGAACACGCAGATCGGCTCGAACGGATAGATGTCCAGCTTGCTCCCGAACGCCCCTCCGATCACCGGTTGGACAACGCGGATCTTGTCCGGAGGGACATCGACAACAGGCGCCAGATCCCGCATGTACAGAAACGGCATCTGTGTCTGGGAATGGACCGTCAGGTTGCCGTCGGCATCGAAGTCGGCAATCACCCCGCTGACACCCAAACAGCAGTGCGTGACGAAGTGCAGCTTGAAGGTATCCTCGATGACCACGTCCGAATCGCTCTCGCCCTGCACGATATCGCCGTGACTGTATTCGTAGGTGAAGGGAACGTTGTTGGGATGCTGGTCGTGGATCACCGGCGCGCCGTCTTGCAGTGCCTCTTGGGGGGAGAGAACGACCGGAAGATCCTCGTACTCGACCTCGATCAGCCGGATCGCCTCGGCGGCGATCTGCTCGCTCTCGGCTGCCACTGCCGCGATCTCGTCGCGAATGCAGCGTACCCTGTCTCCCTTGAGCGGGGGGTTGTCGCGACCGATCCCGAGCGGCACACCGGGCGTGTCATCCCCGGTGATGACGGCATGCACGCCGGGCAAGGCCCGAGCGGCTGCTGTGTCGATGCTAACGATGCGGGCGTGCACTCGATCGGTGCGCAGGATCTTGCCGTACAGCATGCCGGGCAGCTCGATGTCCTGGATGTACCGCGCCTCGCCAGTCACCTTCTGCGGCGCGTCCAGCTTGGGAATCCGTTTCCCGATGAGCGTCTGTTTCTCAACGATCGCAGGTGTCATTCCTGCCCTTCCCCGTCCTTCGCGACCAGCGCGGATGCGAAGGCGTCGATGATCTTCTTGTAGCCGGTGCAGCGGCAGAGATTGCCCTCGAGGCCGCGCTTGACCTCTGCAACCGTCATTTCCGGGCTGTTTCTGAGCAGATAGGTTCCCTGCATGATCATCCCTGGCGTGCAGAAGCCGCACTGCACAGCACCCTGCGCGACGAACTCCCGCTGGAGCACATTCAGACCCGTCTCCGTCTGAACTCCCTCGATGGTCGTGATGTCGCGCCCGTCACAATCGACGGCGAACATGATGCATGCATTGGTGGCAACGTCGTCCACCAGGATCGTGCAGGCGCCGCATTCCCCCTCCCCACAGCCACGCTTGGTTCCACTCAGCTTGAGCACCTCACGCAGCATGGCAAGAGTGGCCAGGTGAACCGGGATGGTCACCGTGGTCGGCTTCCCGTTCAGGGTGAAGCTAATCTCCTGCTTGAGCGACATCCTGTAGCAATCTCCCTGTTAGTGTCCGAATCAACTCCCGCCGATACCATGCCGAGGCGCGCACATCGGAGATCGGCGAGACTTCCTCTGCTGAGCGCTCAGCGGCGTTGGCGATCGTCGCAGCATCGAGGACCTGTCCTTCGATCGCGGCCTCGGTCTCACGGCCCCGCAGTGGGACCGGCGCCACCGCGCCGAAGGCCACCCGTGAGTCGCTGAGAGCGCCGCACCGCAGCGTGCCACCGACGCCCACGGAGACAACGGCAATGTCCATTGACGGGCGAGTGCCGAACTTGCGGAACACGGCGACGAAGTCCGCCGCGGGAACAGGGAACACGACGGCGGTCAGGATCTCCGTCGTGTGGATCTCCGTTTGCCCAGGCCCCACAAAGAAGTCGCACAGGCGCACCGACCTGGTTGTCACCTCCCCTTCCACCCAACGGGCCAGTTCAACGTCAGCGTCCAGCAGCAGGAGCGGGATGATCATGTCCCCGGCAGGTGAAGCGTTGCAGATGTTTCCCCCGATCGTGGCGTTGTTGCGCACCTGCCCGCAGGCGAACCGGTCGGCGGTCTCGGGCAGGATGGGCACCGACTGTTGGAGTTCGCTGTCCCGCAACACATCGGTCACGGTCGTGAGAGCGCCGAGACGGATGACACCGCCGGCCCGCGTGATCCCCCGCATCTCCGTTATCCGGCGGAGGTTGAGCAGGAGGGAGTCGAAGGCCTTCGCTCCGACTCGCGTCTGGATCATCAGGTCCGTACCCCCGGCGAACACCGTCGCGTTTCCACCGGCGAGGAGTTCGACAGCTTGCTTCACTGTCGTGGGCGCGGCGTAGGCTTCAATGGCGGTCATCAACTATGCACTTCCCTCACGTCAGAACCGGATCGGCTCGGGAAACCGGCCGTAGACCTCAACCAGGCAATCGGTGATCTCGCCCACCGTGGCGTAGGCCGTTACCGCAGCGATGATCGCAGGCATCACATTGTCCCCAGCCCGCGCGGCATCTCTCACCGCACGCAGGGCGTCCGTGACGCGCGCGTTGTCTCGTTCTGCCCGGACCTTCTCGAGCCCCGCGATCTTCGCGCGGCATTCCTCCTCCTTGACTGGGTGAAACTCTATGTCGGGTTGATCCTCGTCGATCTGATAGCAGTTCACCCCAACTTTGCGGACGTCACCGCTCTCGATCTTGCGCAGGTGCTCGTAGGCTTGTCGTGATACCGCGCTCTGGATATTGCCCTCGGCAATCGCCCGTACGATGCCGCCCTCCTCGCTTACCGCGGCCATGACGGACTTGATCCTCTCCTCCATCTCGTTCGTCAGGGTCTCTACGTAGTACGACCCGCCCAACGGGTCCACCGTGTCACATAGCCCCATCTCCTCGATCAAGATCTGCATGGTCCGGAGCGAAGTGCGCGCCGCGCGGGCGGACGGGATCGTGTAGGCCTCATCGAAGGAGCACAGCGCCATGGTCTGCGTTCCCGACAGGGCGCTGATCAGCGCGTAGTAGGCACCGCGAACGATGTTGTTCTCAGGCTGCTCGATCGTCAGCCCACCACCACCGCCGCCTGCGATCATGCGCAGCCACATCGACTGCGGTTTCCTGGCGCCGTAGGTGTCGCGGATGATGTGCGCCCACAGGCGTCGCCCCGCGCGGAACTTGCTGATCTGCTCGAAGAAGTTGCCGTGGATATCGAAGTTGAAGGACAGGCGAGAAGCGAACTCGTCGATGTCGAGCCCGCGCTCCAGCACGTGATCGATATAGGCCTGGGCGATGCAGAACCCGTAAGCCATTTCCTGCACCGGATCCGCCCCCGATTCACGGATGTGGTAGCCGCACACGCTGACCGGACTGTAACGGGGCACGTGCTCGGCACAGTGGATGATCGTATCCCCCACCAGCCGGATGGAGGGCTCAACCGGGAAGATCCAGGTCCCGCGGCCCACGAATTCCTTCAGGATGTCATTCTGCGCCGTGCCACGGAGCTTCTCGAGATCGTAGCCGCGCTTCTCGGCCAGGGCGAAGTACATGGCCATCAGAACGGCCGCGGCGCCGTTGATGGTGAGAGAGACAGTGATCTTCTCCAGATCGATGCCGTCGAAGGCGATCTCGAAATCCTCGAGCGTGTCCACCGCCATGCCGACACGGCCGACTTCGCCCTCAGCCATCGCAGCATCCGAATCGAGACCCACCTGCGTTGGCAGGTCGAAGGCCACATTCAGCCCTGTCTGGCCCTGCTCGATCAGGTAGTGGAAGCGCTCGTTCGTCTCCCGTGGCGTGCCGAAGCCAGCGTACTGCCGCATCGTCCACGGGCGCTTGCGGTACATCTGCCGGTGGATGCCCCGCGTGAAGGGAAACTCGCCCGGATCTCCAACGCGTTCAGCACCGCCGCTGAGGGCAACGTCGGCCGCGTCGTAGACGGGCTTGATCTCAATGCCCGATTCGTTGATCACCACGGGGGCGCCCTCCTGTTTCCGGTTCACCGAGCGCTCCGTTTGATGAAGTCCACGATGGACCGAAGCGGGCTGCCAACCGGAAACACCGCATCCACTCCGAGTTGCCTCAGGGCCGTTTCATCCTGGCGCGGGATATTCCCGCCGACGAGCCAGAGCTTGTCCTCGATTTGGCGCTCCTGGCGCAGTTCCCGGAAACGACGGCAGAAGGGGATGTGCGATCCGGACAGAATGGAGAGGCCGACCACATCCACGTCTTCTTCGCACGCAACGGCGGCGATCTCCTCCCCGCTCTTCCTGATACCGGTGTAGATCACCTCAAAGCCGGCATCCATGAGGGCGCGCACCACGATCTTCGCGCCCACATCGTGGCCGTCCAGACCGGGCTTCGCGATCAGGACCCGAGTCGGTCGAGGCACGATCTCATTGGGTCATCTCCTTGGCGACGATCAACTTGAGCATCTCGCTCGTTCCGCCGCCAAAGAGAGTAAAGCGCACGTCACGGAGGTAACGTTGCACCGGATACTCCATTGCATAGCCATACGACGCCAGTATCCGGCTCGCATGATCGCAGATGGCTGTCGCGCGCTCACTGGCAAAGAGCTTGGACATGGCCGCTTCCCGCGCGTGCGGCCGGCCGGCCGCCTTGAGCCAGGCGGCGTAGTGCACCAGCCGCGTGGCCGCCTCGAGATCGGTTCCCATTTCCGCGAGCTTGAGTTGCACGGCCTGGAAGCGGTTGATCGGCTTGCCGAACTGCTGCCGCTGCGCGGCATACTGCACCGCGTCATCTACGGCTGCGCGGGCCACTCCGATCGCCAACGCACCCGTCATGATCCGGATCTCGGCAAGGAGCTTGCGCAGTTCGATCTCCCCCTCTCCCTCCGCGCCCAGGCGATGATCGTCAGGTACGAGGCAATCAACGAGAGAGACCTCCGCGGTCGGTGAGGCCCAGACACCCATCTTCTCGATAGTCCGACCTACGCGAAGCCCGGCGAAATCCCTCTCGACGAGAAAAATGGTGAGTTCGTTCTCCTTGCCGGTACGCGCGAATACCGTGAAGAAATCGGCAACCGGCGCCGCTGTTATCCACGTCTTCTGCCCGTTGAGTCTATAGCCGCCATCGACCTTCCGTGCCGACGTGGCGATGGCGGACAAATCACTTCCGGCATCGGGCTCGGTGATGCAGATCGTCCCGATCCTCTCGCCGCGCAGAGCGGGCTTCAGTAGGCGTTCGTGGATGTCCTCGTTGCCTAGGCTGTACAGGAAGTGCGTGCCCATGAGAGACTGCATCGCGGCACAGGCTGCGAGCGAGAGCGAACCGCGGGCGATCTCGCTGATCGCTAAGCAGTAGGAAACGAAGTCCATCCCACTGCCACCGACCGATTCCGGGTACCGCAGGCCGAAGAAGCCCAGCCCAGCCAGTTCCAGAAAAAGCTCCCGTGGGAACTGCTTGGCCTCGTCTATCGTACCCGCGGCGGGCTTGATCCGCTCGTCACAGAACCGCGCGAACGTCTCCTCCAGCAGTCGCTGCTCGTCGGAGAGCTGGAAATCCACTACTCGCCTCCCTCCCAGAATCTCCGCAGGCAGGAGCTTCCGCCGGCGGGCAGGGACTCGACCGTCTCGAACCGCAGGTCTGTGCCCAAGGCGTGATTGACTTCATCGACGACCGTCTGGAGCCACCGGTCGCATCCCGCCTGGTCCTCCGACACGAGATCCTCGCGCTGGTGCCAATCAAACCAGGGACAGGCGTTGTGGCGTGCACGGCACTCTCCGGTCACCGGTGATGGCACAACCTCCGCGTCTTCACCCATGGCCACACTGCTGGCGACATAGAGCGCGGCCACCTGGGCGGGGAGATCCTTGTCGCGATCGATCTTCTTCAGATAGAACCGGGCGGTGTCCTTACCTACCTCCTCCCAGTAGCGATTCACGAGCTCGGCCGGATCCAGATCCGGGCAGAGCGCCAGGGCGGCGCGGCGCCACTCGAAGTGTGATGCCCGCATGATGTTGGCCAACAGTTCGAGGCGCTTGGCGTCATCCATCGCACGGTCTCCTCAGCTTTTCCGTGGCTTCCTCGTTCACGCTGGACGTCCGTTCGTCGACCGCCACCCCATAGACCTCGCGCGCCGCCCGCGGAGAGATGATGCCGTTCCTGACCTCGGCGGCAACCAGGTCCCGGGGTCGCTTATTCGGATCCCCATAGCCGCCGCCGCCGCCGGCGCACTGCCGGTAGACGGTGCCCTTCGGCACCCCGGTAATCAGGTCCAGGCTCAAGGGAGAGCGGGTCTCGCCATCCGGATAGCGTAGTGTGATTGAATTCAGAGTCCCTTCCCCACCACCCTCAACACCGAATGCGGGCTCCACGTCGCCGTCGCCGAACACCACAGCCTGGGTGTCTTCCGACCCGATCTCAAAGATCGTCTCGACACCCAGGCCGCCGCGCCACTGGCCGGGTCCGGCGGAGTCGCAGAGATACTCGTGCTTGAGCAGGAGATGCGGGGTCTGTTGTTCGAACATCTCGTAATCCTGATCCAGCACTCCACCGGAGGCGTCGATCATACCGATATGGTCGTAGCCGTCGACGCCATTCAAGGCTCCTGATCCACCTTTGAGCCCCATGAAGCAGATATCGACGTACTTGTCATTCATGCGTGGGTCCAGGCCGATAGTAAGGGAACAGAGCAGGTGATTCCAGCCGGCCGTAACGCGGTCAGGGATGACCGGCATGAGCGCCCGGGCGATGGCATCGGCATTCGCCGGACAGAGATGGTTGCCGTAGGTCGTGGCCGCGGGATAGGCGGCGTTCAGGATCGTCCCCTCGGGAATCACGATCTCAATCGGCTGAACGATCCCCTCGTTGTGCGGAATGTCCGGGTCGACCATCTGCAGGAATGTCAGCACCGTGGCCGAAGCGCTCGACGTATAGGTGCCGTTCACAAAGGCGTTCGACTGCGCGTCCGTCCCCGAATAGTCGAACTTGATGTGGTTGTCCTCGACCGTTATCTCGACGCGGATCACGTACTGTTTGCCAACGTTCCTGCCGTCGTAGTAGATGACTGACTCGCCACGGTACGTGCCATTGGGAATCGTGGCGATCTCCGCCTCCATTCGCTTGCGGGTTGCGTCGAATAGGGCGCGTTTGTGATCGGCAAAGCACTCGAGGCCGTATTTCTCGAGGATCTGGACCATGCGCCGATCGCCGACGACGCAAGAACCCACCTCCGCGCGCATATCCTCCTGCACGATGTCGAACCGGATATTGGCAAAGATCAGGTCCCACACATCTTTGCGCAGCTTGCCCTTCTCGTACACTTTGACCGGGGGAATCCGTAGCGCTTCCTGCCAGACCTCGGTGGCGTTGGGGTTGTATCCGCCGGCCACCGCACCACCGATATCCGCTTGATGCCCTTTGCAGGCGGACCACGCCACGAGCTGGTCCTCGAAGAAGATGGGCTTGTACACCGCCACGTCGTTGTTCTGATTGCCCATGCTGAACACATCGTTGTGAAATATCACGTCACCCGGGTAGATCTCGTCGCCGAAAAAGCGGCGGATGTACTTGCAGACGGGTGCGAGGGAGAAGGAGAGAATCGGTAGATTCTCGGTCTGCTCCAGCATGTTCCCTTCGGCATCGTACAGCCCGGTGACGAAATCCTTGGCCTCACACAGGATCGGAGAGCGCGTGGTCTTCTGCAGCGAGATGCTCATCTCGTCCGTGATGGACTTGAAGGCCCGCGCAAACACCGATAGCAGGACAGGATCAATGGCGCTCACGGCGTGGCCTCCTCACCGATCGTGTGCCCGACAGACGAAACATCCGACTCCTGGGCGGTCTCCGCCAGATCCTGCATCCCCTTGGCATGGACGACGAACGAGCCGTACTTGTCGCACACGCAGTCGAACGACGAACTGAGGAGAAGCGTCGTGTTGACCTGCTCGATGATCGCCGGCCCGTAGATGCAGTTGCCGTGACGTGCCGCATGCCCGTCGTAGACGGGCACCCTCTCGATCTCCCCGCTCTCGGGGAGGTGAATCACGCGATCACCCTTGCGGGCCGCCTCGGCATCCTCTCCGGCATACGCCTCGACGGTAGTGGACGGCTTCTCCGTCACGCCCACCGCACGCACGCGCAGATTGATCAGCTGAATCGGTGTTCCCTCATCCTCGAGTGAATAGCCGTACAACCGGTCATGCTCGGCATGGAAGGCGGGTTGAGTACTTGTTAGATCGCCTGTTCGCAATGTCTCGAGTGACACCGGGACGGAGACCTCGTGGTACTGCTTCTGGTAGCGGCAATCAAAGTTCAGCGTGAAGCGCCACTTGTCTTCCGGGATGCTCTCACTCCTCAGGAGTTCCCTTCCCTCGGCCATCATGGTCTCGACCGTCTCACCGAGTTGCTGCGGGTCGATCTGATCCAACATCGTGACGAAGGAGCGGACGAAATCGTGCTGGAGATCGCTCATCAGCATGCCCGCCGCGCAGAAGATGGATGATTCCCGAGGCACGATGAACAAGGGGATCTCCAGCTCTTGGCAGATCATGCAGGCGTGTAGCGGGCCGGCACCACCCGCCACCACCATGGGGAACTCCCGCGGATCGTAACCGCGCTCGATGGTGATCTCGCGCACACCCTGCGCCATGTTCGTGTTGATCACGCGGTACATGCCGGCCGCCGCCGCGACCGTCGACAGTCCAAGCGGTCGGCCTACATGCGTGTCTATCGCTGCCAGTGCCGCATCCTTGTCGAGCTGGATCTTGCCGCCGGCAAAGAAACCAGGATCGAGATAGCCCAGCACCAGATCTCCGTCCGTGCTTGTCGGCAGCGTGCCGCCCTTGCCATAGCAAGCGGGTCCGGGATCGGCCCCAGCGCTCTGGGGGCCCATGCGGAGGAGACCGCCTTCGTCGATCCACCCGATGCTGCCACCACCCGCGCCGATGGTTGCGATGCCCAGCATCGGCAGGGCAATTCGGTACCGGTTGATCTCTCCCTCAGTCACGACTATCGGCGCCCCGTCACGGATCAGGGCCGCATCGAAGCTGGTGCCGCCCATATCCACGGTGATGCTGCTGTTGCGACCGTGGGCGCGGGCGTACTCCAGACCGGCGCGGGGGCCGGCAGCGGGGCCCGACAGCAGCGTGAGAGCGGCGTTGCGTCGGGCCACCTCAGGAGACATGACGCCACCATTGGACTGCATGATGAGCAGCACCCCGGCGAAGTCGATCTCACGCAGGCGGGTCCGCAGATTGTCGAGATAGAAACTCAGCTTGGGGCCCACGTACGAGTTCAGGACCGTAGTGCTGACACGGTCGTAGAACCGAATGGAGGGTAGTAAGTCCGCCGACACCGTGAGATAGGCGTCCGGCAGCTCACGGCGAACCAGCGCAGCGGCCTGTTGCTCGTGCTCCGGATTGGCAAAGGAGTTCATGAAACAGATGGCCACGGCCGTGGCCATCTCTTGTTGCAGCACGGTGATGGCGCTGCGGACGTCGTCGAGATTCAACGGCTCGATGGTGTCGCCGCCGTAGTTGAGCCGCCCCTTCACCGGAAGCCGTAAATGGCGCGGCACGAGCGGCGGGACATTGGTATAGCGATTGTTATACTGTTCCTCACGGATACCGCGGCGCATCTCCAACGCATCACGCACACCCTCAGTGGTGAGGAGACCGGTTTTGGCGCCCGTCTGCGTAAGGACCGAATTGGTCGTCACCGTCGTGCCATGCACGATGGTCTCGATCGCCGCACCCAGCTCATTCAAGGAAAGGCCCATACTGGCAGCGATCTCGGTCAGGCCATCGATTAGGCCGAGCGACGGATCCCGGGGCGTTGAGAGCACCTTGAAGATCTGCGGCGCCATACCCTCACGCGTGACCAGGAAATCGGTGAAGGTGCCCCCGACATCCACCCCAATTCTGAGCTTCATCGCAGTTCCCGCAGGGATTTGATGCGCTCCCCGTACTCGACCCCGTACTGGAAGGCGCGGCTGTTCGCCTCAGCCACCTTGGGCGGTGCGGTTGTCATCACGATATCAATGAACTCCTCGGGCTTCACATCCAGAAGGCCGGAGCCGAACAGACAACCCAACATGACGACATTGAGCGTGTTTGCCAGACCCGCGCGCCGGGCGAGCGCCGTCGCATCAACATCAAACAGGATGGGAGTGATGCCGCGGATCTGTTCCCGTAGAGCGTCGCAGTCGGGATACGCGCCGCTGCCTCGCCCACGCACATACTGCTGAGCGAGAACGTAGGGCACCACGGGCGCGGTGTTCATGAACACCGTCGTCCGCGGCGACATGTACGGCAGCGCACGAACGGTCTCGACCGGTTCCAGGCCGATCACGCAATCGGCCGCTCCTGCTGGTATTGTGGGACTGATCCCGCAGTCGATCATCACCGCTGCCTGCACTGCACCGCCTCGTTGGGCCATACCGTGCAGCTGGCTGCTCACCACCTGCTGTCCCCGCTGCACAAAGAAGGTCGCCAGCAGACGGGCAGCCGTGATCACCCCCTGCCCACCTGTTCCGGCGATCACGATGCGCCACCCCGGCCGGTCGGACGACCCGCGTTCCCGTTCCACCATCTCCCCTAGCTCGTGATCGCCCGGTGCTGGCACACGATCGCGCAGCGATCGCAGCCTTCACACAGTTCAGCGTCGATCTCGTATCGGCCGTCGATGACCTCGATCGCCGGGCAACCGAGCACGAGCACGCATAACGAACACTGGTTGCACAGTTCCTGATCGACTCTGTAGGGCGACCGTTTGTCGTACGCGCCAACTCGTTTCAAGTGGACGACGCAGGGTGAGTCGCAGATGACCGCGTTGACACCGGATCCCGCCCTGGCCTTGCGCATGGCCTCGAGGGTCGCAGCTGCGTCGCAGGGATCCACCAGGTGAACTTCCGTGACGCCGAGACCGCGCACGGCCTGGACAATCGAGAGCCCGCTCGAGCCACCCGAAGGGTCTTCGGCCGCAGCGAAGCTCGGTTGGAAACCGGTCATCGCGGTCACACGGTTGTTGAGGATCACTACGGTGATATCGTCGCCGGCCCGCACGGCATTGGCCAGACCCGGCAGGCCACTGTGAAAGAAGGTCGAGTCACCCAGGAAGGCGACCACCCGCCGCCCCGTCATGCGCGCAACCGCGGACGCCTGGCTGATGCTGGAACCCATGCAGAGTAGCATGTCGCAGCAGTCGAGCGGTTCGCCGTAGCCCAGCGTATAACAGCCAATGTCGTTGGTGTAGACGGTGCGCTTGCCGAAGGCTTTGCGCGCCAAGTAGAAGCTTGCTCGATGGGGGCAGCCCGGGCACAGGACCGGCGGGCGGGCGGGCAGTGGTGGCGCGGAAGCAGTGGCGCGCGCCCTCGGATCCAGATCCAGATAGGAGCGGACCGCATCCTCCACCATGTCTGGGGAGTATTCGAACTCCACCGGGAACTGGCCGCTGTGCTTGCCGGAGATCGGGATCGATCGCTGGCCGCGAAACGCCGCGACCATCAGTCGTTCCTCGACGAAGGGTGTCAGTTCCTCGACCACGAGCACGGATTCCACCGAGTCCAGGAAATCCCGCAGGATGCTCTCCGGAATGGGATAGGCCCCTATCTGCAGCAACGAAACACGATCTTCAATCCCGAGATCCTGTACCACCTGGCTTGCATAGGCATAGCCGGCGCCGCTTGCGACGATGCCCCGTGTGCCGGTCCCCGTTCGGGGAAAGAACGGGGACTGCGCGAGCAGCTCCTCTGCGAGCCGATAGCGCTGGGTCAATTCCTTGCGCATCCGCCGCGCGTTGACCGGAATGGGTACATATCGGGCCGGATCCTTCGTGAAGCCGATCTCGCGCTTCGTCTGCGGTAGGGATCCAAGTTGCACCACGGCGCTCGTGTGACACACGCGGGTCGTGGGGCGGATAATCACAGGGAGACGCGTCTTCTCGGAGAGATCAAAGGCATAGCGAGTCATCCCGAGCGCATCGGGTACGGTGGCCGGATCGAAGATCGGGTAGTAGAGAAAATGGCTGAAATGCCTTTGATCCTGCTCGTTGGGACTCGTTATGGCGGAAGGATCGCCCGCCGACACGATCACCATGCCTCCCTCTACGCCAACGTAGGGCATGGTCGACAAGGGATCGCCGGCGTAGTTGAGCCCTAGATGCTTCATGCTGCACATGCTGCGCGCGCCGGTGAGGCTGGCCGCGTGGGCCAGCTCGAGGGCGATCTTCTCGTTCACCGAGTACTCGAAAGAGATCCCACAGTCCGCGGCAATGGCTGCAAAAGTGTCGCCCACCTCCGACGCGGGGGTTCCGGGATAGCAGGTGAAGAACTGTACGCCCGCCTCGACCGCGCCACGCACGATAGCATGATTGCCGAGCAAGGCGACGCGCGAGCCAACGCTATCCTGCAACACCTCAGCGGTCAAATCCGCACTCCGGTCTTGTAGCCTTCGTGGACTGCGTCACAGATGTTGCGTGGAAGAACGGCGTCCCCGACTGTGTAGAGCTCGTCGCAAGCGAAGCTCAGGTCCCGGGTCAACGAGTTCTCCGAAATGCGCGGGCCGCCCACGACCAAAGCATCGAAGGGTCTTACCGATGGATTGCCGTTCGCGTCCTCAAGATGCAGCCCCGCGGCTGAAACCTCCAGTGCACGTGTTTCCTTGAGAACCTCGATCCCCAGTTCGCCAACCCAACCAATGTGGCGCCATTTGAATGTGGGGATCACATCATGGGCTACCTTCTTGCCCTGATCGACGACGGCAACCGCATTGCCTGCTTGGGCCAACCGCTCAGCCACCACAAGCCCGGCACGGTCACCGCCGAGTACGATTACAGTCTTGCCTCTCACCGCGTCGTCTGCTACAAACCGGTCGGCACAGATAACCTCTGCCTCCGCCATCCCGGATAGAGGACAAGGATCGATCCGGGCACCAGTGGCCACGATTCCCACGTCCGGCCGATTCTCTGAGACCACGCGGCGATCCACAGCAGTGCCGAGCTGCAGGCCGACTGCGTGTTTCTCGAGCTGGATCCGATAGTAGTCGATCAGCCGCAGGAACACCGTGCCGCCGTCGATCTCCATGGCGGCCGCGCGCAACTGTCCTCCGAGGCAATCGCGCTGTTCGTATAACGTGACCTCGTGCCCCCTCCTGGCGGCCGTGATAGCAGCCTCCATTCCGGCCGGTCCCCCGCCGATCACCATGACTCTCTTGGGATGTGATGTCGGTGCGATCTGATACTCCAGCTCGTACTCGTGCCCCAGAACGGGGTTCATCGAACAGACGTATGGAAGATTGCGGAACATACGCGAGAGACACGTCAATCCCCCCACGCACGGTTTGATCTCAGAGGTCCGGCCCTGGCGCGTCTTGACCAGCAGCTCGGGATCGGCCAGGAAAGGCCGGCAGACCTCCCAGAAATCGATCTTGCCTTCCGCCAGTGCTTGCTCCGCCAGAACGGGATCACCCAGGCGGGGGCCGAAGGCGATCGGCACGTCCAGCTCTTTCTTGACCGCGGCGGCAAGCGGCAGCCAGTGCTCCGATGGAAGATCTCGGGCCAGCGGTCCCTGGCGCGACTCGTGCCAGCCGACGACGATGCTGATCCCGTCAACGCCGGCCCCCTGAGCCATCTTCATGTATTCCAGGCAGGCCTCATCGGAGTTGCCACGTTCGCCCAACAACTCCGTACCATTCAAGCGGATCCAGAAGGTCTTGTCCCCGATCGCCTCCTTCGTGGCCTTGATAAGTTCCACCATGAACCGGCCGCGGTTCTCGAACGAACCACCGTATTCATCTGTGCGGTCATTGGTGAAGGGTGAGAGGAAGCTCGCCAACAGGTATCCCATGAAGGCGGTGACCTCCACACCGTCGAAGCCCGCGCGGATCGCACGTTCGGCCGCCGCGACGTGCTGCCGGATGCAGATCTCGATTTCCTCGGTGGTCATCCGGCGCGGCGGACGGAAATGCGGCAGGGTTTGGGGAACCTCCGACGGCTGCAGGCAGTGATCGCTGTGAATCCCCCCGTAGCGCCCGGCATGGAGAATCTGCTGAATCGCGAGGGCGTCCGCATCGTGAATCATCTGAGCGATGCGCTCGAGACCCGGGACGAAGCGGTCACCGGCAATCGAGATCTGGCGGTAGTAGGCCTGGCCCATCGCCTCAGGATCGGGATAGGCACCCTGGTTGGTTATGATGCCGCGCCGGTCCTGCAGATCGTTTCCATGCGCCCATACTCGCGCTCGGTAATCGAGCCATCCTCGTTATTGAAATTGGAAACGGAGCACGCCGCGTACTTCACCGAGTTGGGCGCCACGAACTGGCCGATTCTTCGGGGCTTGAACAGGTTGGGGAACTTCTCAGCACCCGAGAGAGCATCCGCCATTGCGATCTCCTTTGCGGTTCCTGAGATACTGCTGCAACAGTAACCTCAGAATCAAGCACTGCCAGTCGTTCGCTCTACGCACGCCGACGGGCACGTGCGATGAGCGCGATCCAGAACGCCTGTGGAAGAGGTCCTGCGGAGCAGTTCCCAGAATGACTGAATTGTCTGGAGACTTCCCACGTCTTTGCCTATACTTGAAGGGTAGCCATACAGGAGAGCACCTTGAGCAAGGAATCCGCCACCGCGTTTCTGAGGCAGGTCGCTGAGGACGAGAACCTCCGTCAAGGGTTGGTCGAGTTCGCCGCACAGCACGGATTCGAGTTCACCTCCGGGGAACTGCATGAGGCACAGCTCAATGCCACTGCTGGAGCCTTCTCATCGACATCGAAGCGGCGACCAGACAACCCACCAGACGGTCTGCTCGGCATCTAGAGCAGAGTCGCCGCGATCTCGTTGGCGTCATTCACACGGCTGTGACGGCAAACTGAAGGCACACTAGCCCAGCTGCTCGCGTGAGCTGGAAGCCAGAGGGGAGGTCGGCCAACCGGTGCCGACCTCCCCCTTCCCTCCGACCGACTTCTATTGACGGAGTCGCAACGTCGCCGGCAAAGAGATCGAGTACCGACGTCCCGTGCAGTGGAGCAACGCGCCTGCCATCGATCTCCTGGGGATGCTCGAGGCCCGCCGCATCGAGAACCGTCGGCATGATGTCGCGCACGTGGAAGAACGAGTGGTTCATGGTGCCAGCGTGAGGCATCGCTCCCGGCAGCTTGACCACGAATGGCGCCCTGATCCCGCCTTCGGACGTGAATGCCTTGAACATCCGACTGGGTGACATGCTGGCCTGGGACCAGCCAGGACCCGGTTCGATGAAGGAGTTCTGGAGGCCGCGGTTCTCCAGACTGTTGTCGAACGAGTTCAGGTGTTCGTCGTCCGCCCGGGGACGCTGTCGGCAGGAAGCCGACATGCATCGAGAGCTACGTCACTATCGTCGCCCGCCCTGTGCTGCCGGTCCGAGGAGCGTGACTCCCCATTGGGGAAAGCTGACCGGCCTGGGGAGGAGGCTTCCTGACACCGAGAGGAAGGTGACTGCCGACGATAGTCAGCTCACTGACGGTAGTAGTGAGCTCACTAGGGGTCCTGGAAGCTGATCGAAGAACCCCCACCTGAGGTCACTTCGTCTTCTCCGCTTCACCAACGGCATTCTGGTCCGTTTCCACCCTGGGTAGCTGTCCTCCGCCCGTATCCAGTGCCCCGCCATCGATCAGCTTGTCCAGCTTGACCCGATCAATCCGTGAGGCACGCCCGATCTTCACCAAGGGGAGGCTTCCCGCCGCCATCATCCGCCGCACGGTGCCCTCCGCCAAGCCCAGATAGTGGGCGGCCTGTGCGGCGGTCAGGAGACGCGGCGTGGTCCTGTGCAGGTCGGCCTCAGAGTCCGAACGTCGCTTGGGTGTCATCGCTTCTTCCTCTCTCCCAGCAGAGACTGACTGTCATTCTAGGGGCCATAGTGTTGTCTGTCAATGGCATGGGAGTGTCTGTACCAACACAGAGTTGTTTCATCTATACTTGACATGCATTCTCCATATCTATACGTTACTCTTTATGTCTAGAATACCACTAGAAGCACTTCAAAGTATATGGGATAGGTCTGTAGCCCAACTTCTTGCCGATGACCCTCGCTCAGTGGAGGAGACCGTTGACAACAACAGTCGCCACACTGATGGCGCTGGCAGGGAGGTATCGACGACACTGACCCACACACGCCTACGCCAGCCGATCTGGCTCCCGCAATGGCTGCAGCGCAGGCTCGGCCTCCTTTACTGCGGGAACGGGCACCAGCTGACGCAGAGAGGTGAATGTCCCATATGCCGCGATCACAACGCGAAGCCGTACCCTGAGCCGAAGCCCGGCAGCCTTGCACCGCTCAAGTACGGCAGAAGGCGAGGTGACCATGACGAACGGTAGGGAGGGTGAAAGCCAGTGACACAGATTCGCATCTCCATCACTCCTGAGATGCTGCATCGTCTCCGACGCCAGACGGTGCCCGTGCTGTTGGAACAGTGCGAGTCCATCACCACCGAGTCGGAAGCGCGACAGAGCTTCGACAAGGCGGTACGGCTGTGGCACAACGGTTCGCCACCGTACACGCCGGTCGACGGGGTCTGCTTCAACGTCTTCCTACAGCTGCAAGCCGAATTGCACAGCCGGTAAGCACAGCCGAGGAGTAGACATTCCTACTCTTTGCGCAATGCCGCCATGGGATCCGAGGCCGCCGCCCGGCGGGCTGGCAGCCATGTGGCGAACAAGGTGACCAATGCCAGCAGGGCCGCAGTAGCCGCAAACGTCGTTGGATCGGCCGGCGCGACGTCGAAGAGCACGCTCTCCAAGACCGGCGTGGCGATCAGGGCAAGTACCACCCCAACGCCGACACCGATTGCCACGACAACCATCATCTCCTTGATCACCATACCGACCACGTTGCCGCTGCTGGCACCCAACGCCATGCGGATACCGATCTCACCTGTACGCCGAGCGACGCCAAACGCCACGACCGCATACAGCCCCATGCTGGCGAGCAGCAATGCCAAGCCACCGAACAGTCCAAGCATCCCCGCTGCGGTGCGCGGCGTTGCCATTGCCATGTCAACATGATCGTTCATGGTGCGGGCCTGGGTGACTGGCACGTCTGCATCCAGCGTCCGGAGTGTTTGTCGCATCGCCCGCACAACCGCAACCGGGTCCCCGGCAACCCGAGCCACCAGTGAAAGCCGTGTCCATCCGGAGTTCTGTGCCAGCGGCCGATAGAACATCGGGGTCGGGGTCTCTCCGGGTGTGCGTACTTTGACATCCCGCAGCACTCCCACGATTTGTACCCACGAATCGGGATACCCTTGGTGCCGGTACCGACGGCCGACTACATCTGACGTTCCCCAGTAGCGATTACCGAACGCTTCGTTGACCAGTGCGACTCGCTCGGTTCCGAGTCTGTCATCGGAAGTGAAGTTGCGGCCATGAAGCACCGGAATCCCGAAGGTCCTGGCATAGTCGGGATCGACGTGGGCATAGATGACCTCGACCTGTCCCGTCCCGACCGTCGCTTGGTAGTCTTCGATCTCCAGCGTGCTCGATCCACCGCTCGGTGACACCGGTAAGCGCGTCGTATACGAAGCTTCCTCCACACCGGGTATCGCAGTTACGCGTTGTTTGAAGTCATCAAACAACTGCCTTCCTGCTTCTCCTTCGTATCCCGCCTCTCGAACATCGGCTTCCACGATGGCAATGCCGGTTTCGGTGAATCCAAGATCGACGTTCTGCGAGTTCATCAGGCTCTTGACCAGCAACCCGGCCGCCGTCAGGAGCACCAAGGAAACCGCGAGCTGCAGCATCACCAGTGCGTTTCGTAGATCCAGCCAGCGCGGCCTACGTGACGGATGCTTGCCCACACCGAGTGTGCCTCTTGAGTCCTTGAGACTCGGTACCAAGTCCGGTCGCGATGCCCGCAACGCTGGAACGAGTCCTATCAACATCCCGGTCACGGCCGCGAGGACGATGGCGTACACGAGCACGCGAGTGTCGACACTTATCTCGATGGTCGCTCCGCCGGGGAGGAGCGGCTGATATACCCTCAGCACTCGTCCCACCCAATAGGCGAACAACAGCCCCAGTCCACTCCCGGCAAGGGACAGGATGACGCTCTCGGTCAGTAGGTCTCTGATGAGACGCCCTCTGGTAGCCCCGAGCGCGAGTCGAACTGCTATCTCCCTACCACGCGTTGACGCGCGAGCGAGTAACAGGTTCGCCATGTTGCTGCACGCAATGAGCAAGACCAGACCCACAACTGCCATCAATATCGCGCCAACTGGGAACAGAATCGCGTCCTCATCGGGATGCACGCGTACACTACTGGAGGGAAACACCGTGATGTTGCGTCCACTATTGAGCAGCGGGAACTCGGTGGCCAGACGCTGCTCCAACACGTCCATCGCCGCTTGCGCGCGTTGTGCTGCGATGCCTGGTTGTAGCCGAGCGAGCACCCAGAACCAATGATCCTCGCGCCGTTCGAGTGTGGTCCAGAAGTGGTCGCCACCTATGGGGCCCGCCGCTGAGATCGACAGCCAGAAATCGACGTCGACTCCCGGGGTCGTGCCCGTATATCCCCTGGGACCGACGCCGATGATCGTGACCGAAGCGCCGTTCAACCTCACGCGTTCGCCAATGATCCCGCGATCGCCTGCAAACGTGTTCTGCCAGGCCCGATGACTCACCACGGCGACCGGCTCGGCACCCGGATGGTCGTGTATGGGCTCGAACCATGCTCCACGTGACGAACTCAAACCCAAGACCGGGAAGTATCCCGCGGTCACGAAGGAAACCGTCACGTGGCGCGCGTCACCCTCGTCCGTCATGTGACGCGCGGACCAGCCAGAAATGACCGCGGTGACACCGCTGAAGAGATCGGTGTGCGCCGCCATGTCACGGTAGGCCGGGTACGAGTTGGATGACGGGTCGCCGTCGTCGGAGTCCTGGTAGATCCAGACGATCTTGTCCGGCTGCTCCCACTGTGGCGGCCGGAACAACATGCCATCTACCACGCTAAAGACCGCGGCGTTGGCTCCTATGCCAAGTCCAACGATCAACAGGGCCGTCAGAGTGAATCCCGGTGACTGCGCGAGCCGCCGGATGGATTGCCTGATCTCCAGAAAGAGTGATTCCACGCTGCCTCGCGCCCTAGTTCGGGACCCGCTCGAACACGTCGCCGCCCATCTGAATCCTCACAGCCCTGCCGTCCACGATCTCAAACATGACGACGTCGCTGCGCCCCACTTTGTCGCTAAGTCCTTCGTAGAACATCTGTAAGGGTCCCCGCCTATCACCGCCCCCCGCCGCCCATCGACCCCGGCCCCAAACGGTAGACGAACTTGAGCATCATGTAGCGGCCCAGCGACTGGATCCGCTGTTCCTGGATGTAGCTCGGGTTATTGGTGATGTTCACGCCCTGATTCTGGTTGAGCAGGTCGACCCCGACGAGTTGAATCTCACCGCGCTGGTTGAAGACATAGCGCGAGATCGACGCATTCAAGAGCGCGACGTTGCTGCCCGCGAACACCTGCTGGTCGTACACCTGATAGCTCAGCCCGGCGCTGAACGTCCAGGAATCCCCGAGGTAATAGGTCCCGTCCGCATAGAAGTTGCCGGTGAAGTACTTCTGATTCAGTTCCTCATTGAGCGAGTAGGTCACGTTGTTGAGCGTGACCTTTCCACCTGCACGGACATCGAAGAACTCCTTGGCACGATTCTGCAGTTGGACGCCCAGGGTGTTGCCAAGCACCTTGCTCATGTTCTCTTCCTCGTCCACGAATTCCACCGCGGTCGAGTACGAGAGGTTGTAGTTGAGCTCGAGTCTCACACCGAGAGACCGCAGGGGCGTTCCGAAGTTCAAGCCGCCCGTCGTCAGCCAGGCCTGGTCGGAGTTGACCGGCGTGATCACCTGCTGCGCTTTCTCGTTCACGAACCGTGACTGCACGATGTTGTTCTTCGTATAGCTGACACTGGCGTACGTGAACACGTTTCTGAAGCTGAACAGGTCGAAGAACCGGTACTCCGCATACAACCGGTGCGTGTACTCCGGGTTCAGGTCCGGATTACCCACGTAGATGTTGAGCGGATCGGTATTGTCCACGAATGGCTGCAGTTCGACCACTGTGGGTTCCCGGGTGTTCGTGCTGTACCTGATCTGCAGCGACCGTGCTTGCGCGAACTGAACGCGGAAGTCCCCATGGGGCAGGAGATGCGTGTACCCCTTGGCGATCGGTTCCTCGTCGACCACGTTGACGTCGAGACCCGAGCCCTGGACGCGCAGCCCGAGCGTGAGGCGTGTGACTCGGGTGAGGCGGCTGAACCGGAGACCGCCCCGCAAGTAGGTGTACGTTCTCTCGAATGTCGAGCTCAACAAGTCGTTGAAGATCGGGCTCCCGCTCTCAAGATCGTAGATCGACTTGGCCTCTTCCCCATGGATGGCGCTCCGCTCGCCAAACAGCTCCAGCACCTGTCCGCGGCCGAGTGGCTCGGTGAGCGAGAGCCGCAGCGTGTGGCTGAGTGTCTGACCTAGCCGCGACTGCTCCTGAACCGTCGTGTCGTGTACGAACCCACCATGGAGATCGCTCGTTACCACGATCGAGGAAAGATCCCCTGACAGGTCCGGTTCATTGATGCTGCCGCTCGCAAAGGCCACGATGCTGCGCCCGCGTTCGTTGAGCCGTTTGCGCCACGTGAGCTGACCGGACCCACGCGGGTCATCCCCGGCGACGGCGTAGGTCGTGGCCGCCGTGTTCACGGTCGTGTCCTGTGTGGCGTTCTGCGTCTCCTGGAAACCGAGGTGGTCGAGCGACGAAATGCCCTTGGTCAGGTTGCCCCGGAACCGCAGGTCGTGCCCCTCGGCAAAGGTGTGCTGTGCATTCAGGTTGAGCCGGTGTGCGAGATTGTCGCTCGTCTGACTGTTCACTTGGCTGACGAACGAGGACACCTCGGTCCCCAGGAGCTGCTGCTGCTGCGCTACGCTGTTCTGCAGGTTGTCGAGGTTGCTCAGGAAGTAGCTCGTGCGAATCCAGCTCTTCGCGCCGAAGTCGTAGCTCGCATTGAGGCCGGCAGCGGCCGTCTCGGTGAAGCCGTCGTTACGGCCCCCTCCCCTGATCTGGACGCCGCCGGCGTCACGCCCCCCACTCTGGGCCAGCCCTTGCGACCCACCGATGAAGCTCATGTAGTCGCCCCACGAAAACCCGGGCTGGTTCACGTTGTTAGCGTTCGCGATGCCGGCGAGTTGCATCGTCGGCGTGAACCGGTTGATGCTGAACGTGGCGTCGTAGCGCGCCTGGCGATCCGGTGGTGGTTCTTCCGTCGCGGAGCCGCCCACACCTGCGGTGTACTGGCCGGCGTCGGCTCCAAGTCCGCCGCCAACCCGGCCGAAGTAGCCCACCTTCGCGCCCTCCCGAAGCACCAGGTTGATCGTGCGCTCTTCCTCCCCATCGGCGATGCCGGTGAATTCCGCCATGTCCGACTGCTTGTCGTACACCTGCACCCGTTCGACCGCATCCGCGGGGAGATTCCTCGTCGCGATCGTCGGATCGCTCCCGAAAAACTCCTTGCCCTCGACGAGGACGTTCTGCACATCCTCACCCTGCGCCTTGATCGATCCGTCCGACTCGACTTCGACGCCAGGGAGCCTGCGCAGCAGATCCTCCACCATGGCGTTCGGCGGCGGCTCGAATGCGCGCGCGTTGTAGTCGAGCGTGTCGCGCTTGTTGATGAATGGGATGTGGTCGGCGCTCACGACCAGCGGGTCGAGCATGTACGCCATGGCACTGAGGCTGATGGTGCCCGCGTCAACGTTCGCGTCCGTAATGGAGAAGTGTTTCCGGACCGGCTCATACCCGATGAGGGTCACCTGCAAGATGTAGTCGCCCACTGGGAGCCGACGAAGCGTGAACGTCCCGTCCCCACCGGACGTCTCGAACTTGGTCAGCACGGAATCCGGACGCGTGAGCGCCACCACCATGGCACCCCGCACTGGCCCTGCGGAGTCATTGACGACTCCGGAGACATCGAATCGACTCTGGGCTTGGGCCGGAGCGACCAGAAGAACGCCGGCGGCCGCCAGGGACGGGACGGCGAACACGTGTTGGAGCACCGGCGACACCTGGCTCTCCTCTACCGCCGGTCTCCACGGGTTCGGCGACTCATGGCAATCTCCTCGAGCTTCTCCGCGACGATCTCCTCGTACTCCTCGCGGGTGACCTTCTGTCCGTCCTTCGGCGCCGTAATCGCGCCTTCCTCGAGGTCACCCAGACTGACCTCCGTCGCGGAAAACGTCTCGTGTCCGTCGTCGACCGAGACGACGAGAATGAGTCCGGGGAGGCCGCCGAACAGCCCAGGGCCCGTCGAGACGGGGATCTCCGGGGTGAACCAGGCTTCGATCACCGTACTGTCCAACACGGCCGTTGCCTTCTGCACCGTGTAGCCGAGGAACTCGCTCTGCTCGTCCGAGAGCCTCCAAGCATACGAAGGCTGTGTGCTCTGTATGAGGAAGGTGCGGCTCATGAACTCCACGGTCTCCGAAGCCGCTCTGTCCTCAAGACTCACGTAGGACCCCAGCAGCGTCTCGTGGTCGGAGCGCGACGACGAACCCATCTTGAGCCGCATGGTCAGCCTCTGTGAACGGAGCTCCACGTCCGTCAGTTCCTCTTCCTCCTCGGGCTTCGGCGCCGGGATCATGAGTGACGCTGACTCATTGAACAGCAGCACCAACGAGCCGACGTTCGACGACGGGATCTGATCCCTCCACTCAGCTGGCACCCGCTCCGGCACTTCGAAGTCGTATTGCACCGCGTGATCGTAGAACACGGTTCCCTGTTGCGCCGAAGCCGCCACGGGAAAGAAAACGAGAAGAAACGCCGGGAGCCTATTCATGATCATGTCCCTCTATGGTGGAGTGTCTACGACTTGCTTCCTGCACGGTAGTTGGCCGCCCGGTTCCTGGCAACGCAAAGTTTCGTAAGAGGTTTGTAAGGACGCCAGCGGGAGGCAGTGGTTCGCCTTGAATGTGACTCCAGGTTCTTGGGGCACCGAGCCAAGACCCGGTGCCCCCTGCTCAACCAGCAGGCCAACACGTGGCTTTCAGGCCAGCCTAGTGCTCCATGACCCCACCCACCCCCACGTCGGGGAGCGGTGTGTCAGCGGTGTGCGGTGGCAGAATGGGGTACTCCACCACCGGCTGCTCACCGGTGAGCGAGCGCAGAAACGCGACGATCGCCGTCATCTCCGCTTCAGTCAGATCGGCGCCAAGCTGAGCCGTCCCCATCACATCGACAGCCTCTCGCAGGTCCCAAATGAAGCCGCTGTGGAAGAACGGTGCAGTCAGCTCGACATTGCGGAGGGCAGGAGCCCGAAACACATAGTCGTCACTCTCCGACTGGGTGACCGCGAAGCGGCCCCGGTCAGCCCGCGGCAGAACGTCGTCACCGGGCTGCTCCGCCAGGCCAAACTCGAAGTAGCCTTGGCCACCAACGTTCACACCGTTGTGACACGCCGTGCAGCCCCTGGCCGTGAACGCCTCGAGCCCTTCCTTCTCCAGCGGATTGAGCGCTTCGGCGTTACCGCCGAGATAGTGATCGAACTTCGAACCCGGTGTGATGAGCGTCGCCTCGAACGCCTCGATTGCCCGTGCCATGTTCTCGAACGTCACCGGATCTACCTCACTGGGGAACACCTCTTCGAAGCGCTGCACGTACGCTGGAATGCTCTTGAGTGTCTCGACCACGCGCTCCGGTGTGTTGTTCATCTCAACGCCAGCCTGCACGGGCCCCTGGGCCTGCTCCATGAGGTCCGCCGCACGTCCGTCCCAGAACTGGGCGACGTTGAACACCGCGTTCAGCACGGTCGG
>Ga0255055_10000525_pt1 | contig 29717 bp, 23 predicted proteins | sample JV7_2_27_MG_FD_188633 | JGI IMG/M metagenome (GOLD analysis project Ga0255055, IMG submission 188633) | Seawater microbial communities from Jervis Inlet, British Columbia, Canada - JV7_2_27 | ecosystem: Environmental > Aquatic > Marine > Inlet | place: Canada: British Columbia | collected...
TTAACTCTAATCATAATAATTCTTACAAAGATTAATGATGCTTATAAAAATAATATGATGTAATTGCCAACTATTATTAATCCAATAGCAACAATAAATCGCTTGCGGAATTTTTCTTTTAAAATCAGTATAGACAAGATTTGTTGAATCATTGGTGTATTAGCTGTAAATGTTGCTGTCAAGACTAAAGTATTTATCTCCACTGCTTTATAAAATAAAGTATCTGCTAATCCCAAGGACAGCGCTCCAGCTATTCCAACAAAAATGAAATACTTTATGTTCTTTCTATTAGCCTTTGTAAAACTAGAGTAGAAATCTTTCTGAAAAATTCCTATGATTAAGAAAAAGATTGCTCCAAAAAAAACCCTGACAAAATTAGTGGTGAAAACATCGTTAGAAATAAATTCTGTAACATAATTAAATGCTACGATGGAAAGCCCCCAGAGAAATGCTGCCCCAACAGCAAATAATACTCCTAATACCAAATTTTTTGAACTCTTTTTTTCTTTTTCAGTTATATTCTCAATATTGTTAGGTTTATCTTTAGAACTTAAGAAGAAAACACTGGATAGAATCAAAAATCCCCCAATAAGTATAGAAATTTTTAGTTTATCTCCAAACAAAATAAAACCAAAGGGATACACAAATATTAAGCTTAATTGTGTTAGGGGAAACGCACGAGAAGCATCAATTTTTTCTAACGAGATGAAATATAATAAATCTCCAATGGTTACCGATAAACCGGAAATTAGGCAAGCAACTAAATATTCTGTTAAATTTTGGTTGCTCAACAAAAAAATAGATGTAAAAGAACCAAATAACAGAGAAAGGAGAAATGTGGAACACGATACAAAGACTAATCGAAAAAGCAAACTAGGTTTTGATTCAATTTTACCTAAACTAAATTTATATACTAATGAAGCTACGCCCCATGTGATTAAGGCGTCCAAAGTCAAAATATACCCAATTAATTCTGCCATTAACTTAAAATTATTAAATATCGCTTTAAAATTATTTTAAAATTTAAGCGCTTAAAATTATGCCTTGAAATAGGAGTTAAATCTTACGATAAAGAAAATAGGCAGAGATAGAAGTAATCCAAATTGTTACTACTAAAACCATTGTCCATTCTATTATCGGATTCCAAGTTAATAAGAATACAATTATTGTGCTTTCTGCTATTAACGTTAAGTATACGAAAAACCTTGAAATAATCTTACTTTTATATATCAAGTAGCTAAAAATACTTAAATACATGATAGCGCTCAACCAACTTACCAAAGCTACGGTTCCATGAAGAACGAAAAGTATCATATTTGTTGAAGTAGGAAAAACACCAACCAAAGAAAAAAAGATACAAGAATTAATTGCGAAAAAACGCCCTACTCGAAGTAATTTTGGATCAGCGGTTTCTTTTCCAATAGCTTTAAATAAATATAAATAGAATAGTAAGGCTAACATACCAGATAAGATTGTTCCAATATTGAAATATATCGCACCAGGCCCTGTTCCTAAAGCACTTATCATGTGATTTAAACTAAATCCTTGGAATAGCAAAATAGAAATAATATCTCCACTTAAACCTACTATTACTGATAAGAATCCATATATTGGCGCTGGTATTAAATTATATGTATTAAGGATATTCGTCTTTAGTTTTTCCATGGTTTCTTATTTATTAAATATCAGAAGCCCTTTAAACCTTATTTCAGATCAGTAGATGAAAAATTTATATTATGTTTTGTTAACTTAAAAGTTATATCAATCACTCTCTCACTTAATAATCTAGTAACAAAAATAATTAATTTTCTTTTTTCTTATTTCAAACTATGACTAATAAAAATTCAAGGAATTTTGATTTTGTAATTGTTGGAGCTGGACCAGCTGGCTTAACTGCAGGAATAGTGGCTGCACGAGAAGGATTTAAAGTAGCTGTCTTAGAAAAAGGAGAACAAGCAGGACCAAAACCTCGTGGTGAAGGTATGGGCTATTATTCTATTGTAGATGATATTCTAGGAAAAGATTTTCTACCTTCTATAGGAATTAAATCCAATGGAGGCAGAGTTTGGCATTCTCCGGGAGATCTACAAATAACAAAAACTTACCGAGAATATCATCATTATTTTTTCGAATGGCGAACATTTATCGATAGATTCGTTGAGAGAGCATCCGAAGTAGGAGTTGAAATTTTACTAAGAAGTGAAGTTATCGAGCCTATTGAGAAAAAGGGATTATGTGTAGGTGTAAAATATAAAGATAATTCTGGGAATACAAACGAAATTTACGGTAAGGCAATATTGGATTGTAGCGGGTATTCTGGGGTGATTGGTAGGCATTATGGAGTGCCTTACGATGAAGAAATAAACTGTCCAATAGTTAAATGCTTAATTAGCGAAGCCAACATAAATATTAAGAATACTCCTGATTTGAATTTTTATTTTATTGGAAACAGTGATTTAGATTACTCCCCTAACTTTCCTCCTTGCGTTGCATACATATTTCCATTAGAGGATAAAAGAGTAGAAGTGGGTTTAATGTTAAGAATGGCACAAGTTCCTCAAATGAAAACCGTTATAATCCCTACTAACGACGAAATTATGACGGTTTGGGGAAATTTGAAGAAAATCTATCCTGGATTTAGTGAGTTCTTTAAGGGGGCGAGAATTGATTATGAAGAAGTAACGGCACTTCCAAATGCTCGAATGGTAGAAAAATTTGTCCTCTATCCTGGTGTTGTTCTTATTGGAGACAGTGCGGGATTTGTCAATCCTTTTGGTTCTTCAGGATTGTACTATTCTATGGAAATGGCAGAATTCTGGGTTAAAAGCATAGCAAAGAAAATGAAAGTGGAAGAAACTATTTGGAGTTCTGAAAACATTGAAGATTATAAAACTGCCTTTGAGAATTACGATGTATATAAGGAAGTGAAAGGATTATATAACTTAATTGGAGCTTTTGAGTATAAAATATTTAACCGGTTGCGAACTGCCGAAAAGATCAACAAGAAATGGGATTACATATCCTCTCTCTTAGAGCAAGCAGCCTAATAACTTACTTATATTTAAAATGAATTAAAAATAAAACTGATAATGCTAAAAAATAAAATTAGTATCATACCTAAACCTGTAAGTATGATTTTAGGGGAAGGTAATTTCACTATTACCGAGCAAACCGTAATTGAATCAGATCCGAAATTAATTGAAGTTGCCACATATTTTAGAGATTTAATTTTACCCGCTACAGGCTTTAATTTGGAAATTTCTAAATTAAAAACAGATTTAACTAGATCTAACACTTTCTATTTAAAACTTAACGGAGAATTAAGTAATTTAAGTGAAGAAGGATATTCTCTTAAGATCAATCCCCAGACAGTTGTTTTATCGGCGTCCAAACCCGTTGGGATTTTCTATGGAATTCAAACTATACGTCAATTACTTCCAATAGAGATAGAAAAAAAAAAAGAATCTTCTGACATTGAATGGATAATTCCTTCTATTGAAATTGAAGATTATCCTCGTTTTTCTTGGAGAGGATACATGCTAGATGAAGGTAGACATTTTCTGGGAAAAGAAGTAGTAAAACAAATGGTAGATCTTATGACCCTTTTCAAATTGAATATGTTTCACTGGCATTTAACAGAGGACCAAGGTTGGAGAATTGAAATAAAGAAATATCCTCTTCTCACCGAGGTCGGATCTAAAAGAAATACAACTCAAATTGGAGGATTTATCAGTAAAAAAACAGATAACACACCTCACAAAGGTTATTACACCCAAGATGATATCAGGGAAATCATAACCTATGCAGATGAACACTTTATTAAGGTAATTCCAGAAATAGATATGCCCGGCCATTCGTTGGCGGCATTAGCAGCTTATCCTGAATTTAGTTGTACAGGAGGTCCATTTGAGGTCCAAACAACCTTTGGTATTAAAAAGGATGTTTATTGTATTGGTAAGGAGTCCACTTTTAAGTTCTTATTTGATGTATTAGATGAGATTATTGAATTATTTCCTTCAGAAATTATACATATCGGTGGTGACGAAGTTCCTAAAAAGAGATGGGAAAATTGTCCAGAATGTCAAGAGCGAATAAGATTAGAAAATCTTAAAGACGAAAAAGAACTTCAGGTATATTTCACGGATAGAATCAAGAAATACCTTTCCTCTCGCGGACGTAGGCTAATGGGATGGAATCAAATCCTAAGTGATAAATCTGATAAAAATATTATTGGACAATATTGGATGTTTAAACACGATTTAGTTATTGACCATCTTAAACGAGGAGGAAATATAGTATTTTCGAAGTTTGGCTCTGCCTATCTTGATTATTCCTATAAATCTAGATCTCTAAGCAAGGCTTACGGTTATGAGCCAGTTCCTAAGAAATTAGAAAAGGAGTATCACGATAATATTTTAGGAATAGAGGCTCCTTTATGGACAGAATGGGTTAGAAATGTAAAAGAATTGGATTGGCAAACTTTTCCGCGCCTTATTGCTATTGCTGAAACTAATTGGACTCCTAAAGAACAAAAAAACCTGAAGTCTTTTATAAATCGACTTGAATACATTCTTAAACGACTGGATATCCTTGGAGTTCATTATGCCAAGAAAGAGGAATATCAACCCAATTTTTTCAAACGGTTGTTCGGATTTTTTACGATTTTCAAGGAGCCAAAAAGGAGTTCTTTACACCAAAAAAAGGAAAGTTAAACTAAAGATGAATATGCATACAGACGAAAACAGTAGAGGTTATTTTGATTATAGGGAAAGAATAAATGATGAAAATGAAATTAAATTTGATATAGATAACGAAATTATCGTTAATAGTAAAGCTTCAATAAAAATCAAATTTACTTCTAAGAAAGAATATCCTCGTCGCACCCTTTTTAGATTTGTAATCCCTTACGGATGGGAACCAATGAATTTAAAGAACGATTTCTGCTCAATTGTAGCTTCTATAAAGGGAAAAATTAAAAAAACTCATTCAAGTTTAATGTTAGGATATATTATAAACGACCCAATGAAAAGTGGAGATTATATTGAGTTTAATTACAACCCCACAAAGTCAGTAAATACCGCTGGTGATATAGCTTATCTTGATAAAGTATACTGTGCATTAGATATGAAACTACCTAGGGAAAAATTATTTTCCAGAATAGGAATTAAGGAAATTTCCATGATCTCAAGGAATACTCATTTTTTCTTAGTAAAAATTCCAACAATTTACCATGGAAATCCCGTAGATATTGAAATAGTTGCCTTAGATAATTTTGGAAATAGGGATAATAATTTTAACGAAGAAGTTGAAATTAAGGGTGACGAATGCTTAGAATATCCTCAAGGCGTTAAATTAGAGAAAGGTTATGTTAAAATTAAACAGAAATTAAAGTTTAAGAGTCCAAATACAAAAGCTTCAAAAATCACCATATTAATACAATACAACACAGGTTATACTCAATTTCCAGTTGTTCCCGAATTGAATTCAACAATTGGGAGATTATATGTTAGCTATAAGACTATCTCTGGAGCTTCAAATCCCATTGTTTGGGATGAAGACATAGACAATGATGTATTTTGGGGTGATACTCATATTCATACTCGAGAATTCTCAGACGGTATTGGAACAGGAAAAGACGCATTCCATTACGCAAAAAATGTTGTTTTGCACGATTTTGCTGCCTTAGGAGATCATTTAAACCAAAGGAATAACGCATTCATGGAGGGACGCACAAATATATCCTATCCCTATAACAAAGTAGTCTGGAATTCGTTAGTAAATTTATGTAAAGATTGGGGTAGTGAAGTTTTTGTAGCAATCCCGGGTTATGAGTGGTCTGGACGGAACTATTGTGTAACTCTTGCGACAAAAATGGATAGCCCTTATGAATCTATATCTGATAAAATAATCCTTTTTCCTATTGAAACTTCAGAAAAAGCTCCCTTAGTTGATTATTTTTCTGAGAATGGGTGCTTTCAACATCAATTATATAAATCTCTTAAAGGAGTAGAATGCGCCATAATTTCTCACACACCAGTTAGCTATGTAATGGGAACATCCTGGACCGAAGTTGATAATGAAATGGAAAAAGTGGTTGAAATTTATTCCACTCATGGCTCAAGTGAGGCATTTTCTGGAAATTATAGACCTTTAGTGAATAATAAAAAAAAAGGGAGTGTAATTTGGGCATTAAACAATGGCTTTAAATTAGGTTTCATTGGTGGTGGAGACGATCATTATTCACACCCTGGACGTCCTGTAAGACAGTATAAAATGAAAAATTTAGTTCCGATATTAAGATACCGTCCAGGGATTGCAGCTATTTTTACAGACATATTAAGTTCAAGAAATTTGATTCAAAGCATTAATCAACGGAAGTGTTACGCTACTACGGGAGAAAGATTATGGATGAAAATTAAGATAGAATCTGCTCTAATGGGAGAGGAAGTAGAAGTTTCAAAACCTCCTATAATAATTATAACTGTGTGTGGTACTGATAAGCTTGAAAGTGTAGAACTCGTGAAGAACGGAGATGTCATAGCAATTAGGGTACCATCAAGCGATAGAATCAAGTTTGCATTTGAAGATAAAACTTTAAAGAAAGGCGACGCTGCTTATTATTACATCCGAACGACTCAATTCGACGGTGAAAGGGGATGGTCATCACCAATTTGGGTGAATTATGTTTAACATAAGATTGAATTTAATTTCCTCTAAGAGATTTGGCTTAAAATAAAAATTATTTAAAATTAGGTAAATAATCCTTTTGTACTTCGATCATCTCTTCAAATATAGCTTCAGCCATTTCATAACTACCACAGTTCACATCCATAGCAAGACAGTTAATAGCCAAATCTTTTGATTCTTGGATAATAGCTTCAACACATAAATCTTGAATAGAGGCTTCTATTCGTAGAATTGCGGCTACATTTTTTGGAATATTTCCTAATTTAACTCCTTGAATACCCTCTTTATTAACAGTTCCAGAACATTCAATAACTAAATCTTGGGGTAAATTTTCAATAATTCCATCATTAGGAATGTTTACAGCAATTTCATATGAATTACTATCTTTAGTTATGGCTTCGATGATTGGGATTGCTCTTTCATCAGAAGGACCTTTCATAAGCATACCTTTTTTAGGATATCTTCCTCTCTTTAATCGATTATAATATTTCGTTAATCGAGCTGTACGAGCCTTATTTGATTCTTCCATTCCTGTTATCCAGTCTGTTAAATCTTGTTCTGTAGTGTATTGAGATCCTATCTGTAAATATTCACAGATATGATTATCACCGACATAAGGAAACCATCCAAACCTTTTATATATCTCAAATGTAAGATCAGCATAATGAAAACTATCCCACTTTTCCGTATTACTATATACTTTCGCATGTTTTCGTTCCAGTGTAGCAACCTGGTGTCGTGGTGGAAAAAAATAATCTACACATTTTAAATTAAATTCTGGCATAAGATCAGCTCCGGATTTTAAATCTTTTAATCCAAGTAAGAATGCAAAATGATTAAGTCCTCCAGTAATTAGCTGCATATCATATAAATCTCTATTCATCATAGTAGGTAGGTGATAAGAAGTTAAGAGCCCAATTTGGTGACAAAGACCAACCATCTTTAATTTTGGAACAGCTCTTTTCAAAGCTAAACATATACGAGACATAGGATTTGAATAATTTATAAAAAAAGCATCAGAACATATTCTTTGAACATCTTTAGCTATCTTGATAATTTCTGGAATTTGACGGGCACTATGAAAAAAACCTCCAGGCCCCCCATTTTCACCCATTCTTTCTGTTGAACCATATTTTCTAGGGATTATGTTATCTTGCCAACGTAATTCGAATCGGTCTCCATGTTCAGTAGAATTTATAACAAAATTAGCTCCTTTTAGGGCTTTTTCTCTATTCGGTGTACTTTCTATATTAAATTTATTTCCTATTTTTTTATTATCTTCAGATAATACTTCATATACCATTTGTAGTTTTTCTGTATCTATGTCAACAAGCGTAATAGTAGAACCCCCCAACACTTTACTTAAGTTTAAATCTATAAATGTTGGCGGTCCAAAAGCGGCACTCCCAGCACCTATTAATACGATTTTTTTATTCATAAATTGTGAAATCTCTCACAAAAATTAAATTCATTGAAAATAAAATCTACTTTTTTGTCAGTCATGCTTAATTATTAATATTTTTGTGAATTTACAAGAATTATGGGGAATATCATAAATATTGCGATGGTGGGGATTGGTTTTCATTCGCTTGGATTTCATACCGAATTAAATAATGACCCAATATTAAAAGGACGGGTAAAATTAATTGCTGGTTTTGACCCAGATTCAAAAGCTAACGAACGACTTAAAAAGTTTGAAAGCGTAAAATTTGTAGAAAGCTTTGAAGATCTATTAGATATTAAAGAACTTCATGCTGTTATCATAACGAGTCCACCTCAACATCACGCTGATCAGGCTGTTGCTGCTTTAGAATCTAACCTACATGTATTCTCAGAAGTTCCAATGGCGATTCGCGAGGAAGATATAAACAGGATTATTGACGCTGAGGACGAATCTGGGAAAGTTTATCAACTTGGAGAAAATTCCTGCTTCTTTCCTGAAGTATTATTTGCCGCTGAACTCACATCGACGGGAAAAATTGGTAAACCTGTTTATGTTGAGGCAGAATATTTACATGATGTGACATATCGATGGAGGGAACAAGGTTTTGGAGATGTTGATACTCCTCGGGTTGATTCATGGTACCAGTTATTCGATCCAATGATGTATGCTCACGCTATTGGTCCTGCTCAAGTTGCACTAGGAGGAATTAAAACTCCAATGCCTTTTCTCGAAGTTACAAGCTTTGCTAATGATATTGGCGGTTACCAAGGGAATCCTATTTGCAAACCCGCAAAAGCATTCCAAGTTGCGCTCTTTAGAACAGAGAGCACAGCTATTGCTAAATGTGCAAACGCTTACATCTTTGCACGAGAACCCACCAGATATTCGATTCAAATAGTCGGTAGAACTGGTACATACGAGTGTTATCAATTTGATAAACCTGGTCGATTATTTATAGCTGATGGGCATAGAATTAACAAAATCCACCGTAGAAGGGGAAAAGTTAGAAAAATTGATCAAAAGTCCTTATATAATGTAATCCCCCGTGTTGAAGGTTTTGATTCTGGAAGTTATGCCCGAATCCTAGACGACTGGCTAAATGCAATAAAAAAAGGAGGAAAATCCTTAATACACGCTAGGATAGCAGCCAATTTTTGCATGTCAGGGATTCAGGCTTCTAAATCTGCTCGTGAAGGTGGAAAACCAAAAGAAATAAAAAATTACACAAATTGAAGAGCGAGATTCCTAAATTAATGGAGGAATCTTTTTAAAAAGAGAATTAAAATCTCCTTTTTCTTTAGAATATCCTACGATTCTAAAAGTGTAAGAGTAATCCACATCACCCTTTAATTTATATTTCTTGTGAAGGACAGCCATTGCTGGGAAATCCCCACCGACTCCTTGTTGCTTGAAATCAATATTTAGAGTGTTAAATTCGCGTTTAGGTAAATCGTAAGTATGGTTCGCTAATTCTAAATCTTCTGAAGAATATGGCCAAGCACTTATACTCAGATGCGTACCTCCCATATCCGACAAAAACAATCCTATATCTTCTTCGTTTGTTAGTGCAGCCCATCTTACATCCGTTCTATTGCCATTCTCCTGTGGTCTTATATAGTTGTGAATTAATTCTTCAACTTTTCCTGTATATATACCTAATGACCCGCTTGTTTTGCGGTCCAGCATAGTTTCATGAGGACCTCTCCCAAACCAAGTTATCTTATCAAATTTATTTGGAATTTTCAGTTGCATACCAAAACGCGCCATATTTTTCGATGGCTTAATAGAACTTTTGATAACTATATTTCCATCACCAAATATTGTATATGTAAGAGTCATATCTTCTTCTGAATTATCAATATTAAAAAGTACAAAAACTCTGAGGATGTTAAGATTAACCTTCTCAAAAGTAATATCTTTTACAGTTCTATTTTTACTTGAGTTTTTCCAACTAAAATCAAAACTAGTTATTGAATAACGAGTAAGATCAGGCACTCCTAAAAATTGAGTAAAATCGATCACCCCTAAATCGTTATCTGTAGGTACTCTCCAAAAATTAGGAATTAATGGAGATTTGAATAATTCAATATTCTTATAGATATACGATTCAATAACACCAGTATTTTTCCCTAAAGTAATTTCAAAATCTTCCCCTTTAATGCTATAAATTCCCTTTAAATCATCTATTCTTATATCAGTCACTGCACTTATTGGAATACATTCTTTGGGTGAAATGTATGGTAATTTAAATTGATCCCATGCTATTATATGACCTTTCTCAGCCCATGACTTGTTCTTACCTAAGGATGTGATCATTTTGAGATGATATTCTGTATTAGGTTCGAATTTAGGCTCATGAAAAGAGACTTTAAGTTCCTTTTTCTCATTAGGACCAATATTTTGATTATCAATAGGTCCTTGTTGGATGACTTTACCATTTGCAGTTAATTCCCATTTAGTTATGAAGTCATCTAAGGAGATAAAATTAAATTTATTGTGAATTATTAATTTTCCCTCTAAAAGGTCCAAAGAGTAAATTTTAACATTCTGATACACCTTTTTAACTTCATATAATGCTGGATTTGGTTTACGATCTGGCAATAATATGCCATTAATACAAAAAGTTCCATCATTTGGTTCATCTCCATAATCCCCTCCATAAGCCCAAAATTCCTCGCCTTTATCTGAGATTTTCCTTAACCCTTGGTCTATATAATCCCATATAAAGCCTCCAATAGCATTCGAATAATTTTCATATACATCCATGAATTCTTGAAAATTGCCTAAGCTATTGCCCATTGCGTGAGCATATTCACATAACACAATAGGCTTCGGATTAGTGATCTTCCCTGTCCTTCCCGGTTTTTTCGCTGCACGTTCAAGTTGTTTTGGTGACATATACATAAAACTAATTACGTCCGCTATTTCTCGGCTATAATCCCCTTCGTAATGAATTGGTCTAGTTGGATCCAATTTAAAAGTTTCTTTCTTCATGATTTTAAAATTTTCCCCCATTCCAGCCTCATTTCCTAAGGACCACATTACAACACAAGGATGATTCTTATCACGCTCTACCATACTCACCATTCGATCTACACATGCTTCAGTCCAGTTTGTATCACTTCCTGGTATTATTTCGCGAAGACCATGAGATTCTAAATTACACTCATCCAACACATAAATTCCGTGCTCATCGCATAAATCGTACCATTTGGGGTGATTAGGATAATGACTTGTTCTAACAGAGTTAATATTGTTTTGCTTCATTAACAAAATATCCTGTATCATCTTATCATATGGAATCGCCCGTCCGTGATCTGGATCATGCTCATGTCTATTAACTCCTTTGAAAATAATGGATTTTCCATTGACAAGAAAACTACCTTGATTATTAAGCTCGATCTTCCTAAAACCAAATTTACAATGTTCTACTTCAATTATTTGATCTTTTGAATTCTTCAGAGTTAGAAATAAATCGTACAAATTAGGAGTTTCTCCGGTCCACTTCTTAGGATATTTAATAATTGCTTGTAATTCCATTAAATGTTCAGTGCCCGGTTTGATCGAAAAAGCTTTATTCATAAGGATTTCGGAATTAACAAATCGTTTTTCGTTATCTAATAATGATAATTCCACTTTATATTGTTCAGCATCCTCTTTTCCATAATGAGTGACTTTTACTGTAACCTTAAGCTCTGCATGTTCATAATTATCATCAAGCTCGCACCTTGCAAAAAAATCTCGAATATGGACTTTAGGAGTTGAGTATAAATATACATCTCTAAATATACCGCTAAATCTCCACATGTCCTGATCTTCTAAATAAGAACCGTCTGACCATCTATATACCTCAACAGCAAGAAGATTATTTTTAGTTTTTATATATTTCGTAATATTAAACTCTGCAGGAGTCATACTTCCCTGACTGTAACCTACCTTCTTACCGTTAATCCAAATGTAAAAAGCTGATTTAACACCCGCAAAGTGGATAAAAATCTCGCGTTCTTTCCAATTTGAAGATATATTAAATTTTCTTCTATAAGAACCAACGGGATTGTAGTTGTGATCAATTTTTGGAATATCTTTAGTGTTAATACTATATGGGTATTTTTTGTTGGTATATATGGGTATTCCATATCCTCGCATCTGCCAATTACTTGGAACATCAATTTCTTCCCAATTATTAGCATTAAAATCTTCTTTATAGAATTTTTTCGGTCTTTCTGATGGAGATTTTACCCAGTTGAACTTCCAGTTTCCGTTAAGAGATTTGTAATAAAGGGAATCTTCCCATTTTCCTAATGCTTTATCAAGACTCTTAAAGGGAATCAAAGTTGAGTGTGTCGGTTCTTTACCGATACTAATTATATTAGAATTTTCCCAGTCTGGTATCTTGTTTGATTTTTCGGACATTGTTCTACCCTTCTTAAATGAATTCTAGTTAAAATTATCTTCTATTCTTTCTAAGTGAGGATGCGAGAGAAAATTAATATTTCACAATTTTTTAATTAAGATTATTTAATGAAGAGAAAATAATATGAATTATGAGAATAATTTATTTCGATATTGATACTCTTAGAGCTGACCATCTAGGATGCTATGGGTATCATCGCAACACCTCACCCAATATTGATAAAATTGCAGAAAAAGGTTCAATTTTTACAAATTGCTACGCTTCAGATGCACCTTGTTTACCTTCTAGAGCTTCGCTTTTTACTGGAAGATTTGGAATTCATACCGGAATAGTCGGTCACGGTGGTACTACAGCAGATATGCGATTAACTGGGAAAGAACGAGGTTTTGATGACAATTATCTAAGGAATAATTGGATTGGAATCCTTAGAAGTGCGAAATATTATACTGTATCAATATCTTCCTTTGCAGAAAGGCATTCTGCGTTTTGGTTTTACTCTGGTTGGAATGAAATGTACAATCCCGGTAAAAGAGGTCATGAGATAGCCGATGATGTTCTTCCTTATGCAAAGAAATGGTTGGAAGATAATGGGATTAAAGATAACTGGTTTTTACATCTAAATGTGTGGGATCCTCACACGCCCTACAGAACTCCTTTATCGTTTGAGCCTTCCTTTGATAATGATCCTCCCCCTTCTTGGATAACAGAAGATGTTATTAAAGAACATCGAAAATGTTATGGTCCTCGCTCGGCGCGGGACATAGGTGGCTTTGACAGGTTGAAACTTACTCAATTCTATAAAAGAATACAGGATATACGGGAAATAGAAAATCTTGCTGATTTTACTAGATGGATTAATGCCTATGATGTTGGAATAAGATATGCTGACGATTTTGTGGGCAAAATTATTGATTTAATTAAAAAATTAGGAGTTTATGACGATACCCTTATCCTCATCAGTTCTGATCACGGTGAAGGCCAAGGGGAACTAAATGTTTATGGAGATCACGCAACAGCCTGCCACATTGTGAATCGAGTACCGATGATAATGAAATGGCCGCAGAAAAAATGGAAAATGCAGTACAACTCCCTTCTTTATGCTACGGATATTGCTGCAACTATCATTGAAGGAGTTGGAAAAAATGTGCCCGATTTTTGGGATGGGAAAAGCATATACAGTGAACTTGAAAATGGAGAAGAATTTGGAAGAAAATATCTTGTACTTAGTCAAAATGCTTGGACTTGTCAGCGTGCAGTAAGGTTTGGAAATTGGACATTGATTCGGACTTATCATACAGGATTAAGAGATTACCCTGAGCTCATGTTATTTGATTTCGAAGATGATTTTCACATGACTAAAAGTCTTGTAGAGGAGAGACCAGAAATTGTTGGAGAAGGTTTACAACTTCTTGATGAATGGCATAAACAGATGATGAAGACATCTCCTTCACCAAAAGATCCGATGTGGACCGTAATAGAAGAAGGCGGACCTCATCACACAAGAAAAATGTTAAATACTTACCTTAGAAGGTTAAAACGATCTGGAAGAGAAGAGTTTATCAAAGTTATTCAAGAAAAGGGGGAATCTGATTGAATAATATTATAATAAATAAAAAGGTGACAACCTATACCGAGCGATTTTACTCAAGATGTAATTAAAATAATAAAGAATATTCCTGCTGGTAAAGTACTAACCTATGGTAAAATTGCCAAATTAGCTGGAAATCCAAGAGCCGCTAGACAAGTTTCATGGTTGTTACATTCTTCAACAAAAAAATATAATTTACCATGGCATCGCGTCATTAATTCACAAGGAAAAATTGCATTAAAATCCGAAGACGGTAAAGATTACCAACAAATTTTACTTGAAAAAGAAGGAATAGAATTTGTCGAGAAGAATAAACTTGATCTTAAGAAATATCTATGGGAAATTGATTCTCTAACAAATATTTAAGTGAAATCTTGTTTATAAAAAATTAAAAAAAAATTATTAAGACAAGAGACTTTTAATGAAATTATGAGAAAAGAATATTTAGTAAAATCCTCAGAATCGGTTTTTTCACGAGAATATAGATTTATGGATAACGATAATTCTCAGATAAATCAAGCTCATACCCTAAAAACTGGAACTACTACTGTCGGATTAGTATGTAAAGACGCAGTTATTTTAGGAACTGATAAACGAGCTTCAATGAGCTATTTTGTGGCTAGTAAAACAGCTGAAAAACTGCACGAAATTCAAGAGCATTTGTACATGACGATAGCAGGTGGTGTCGCTGATGCAATGTATTTAGTTGATGTTTTACGGGCTGAAACTACATTATACCAGTTGAAAAGAGAGAAATCCATTAAAGTAAAGAGCGCTGGAAAATTGTTGTCTAACATTCTATACCAAAATAAAATGTATCCATTTCAGGTTGGTCTCATACTTGGAGGGGTATCAGAAGAAGAAGGACCTATCCTTTTGGACATTGGGGCTTATGGTTCAATTTTGCCCGAAAAGTTTTGTGCTGTTGGTAGTGGTCAAAATTTTTCATACGGTGTTCTTGAAGCAAAATATAAGGAAAACTTAACAATTAAACAAGGAAAAGAGATCATAATTAAAGCTATTACCTCATCCATTATTCGAGATATGGCGAGTGGTAATGGGATCGATATTGCTGTCGTTAAAAAAGAAGGTCCCGCAGAAAAGGAATTTATTTCCATAAAAGAATAAATAGTACACTTTTTTTACTCTATCCGATCCTTTATATATTCTCCTCTAAATATTTAAACTTTGCGTTAGTTGTATTGCGATTTAGAAACCTTTAATAATAATACCATATCTTTAAAAATAAAAATTATATTATTTTAGATAGAAGAATTAACACTTTAAACAACTTAGAATATACTTTAACTCATTGTTAAATTAAATTTATAAAAGATCTTGGAGTCGCACCAAAATGACATATAATATCATAGTAGACCTCTCACACAAGGAGAAAATCGAGGAATTTCCTGACTTTACTTTAGGTGATGACGATTTGGAAGTTGATTACATTGACAAGAATGAAGGGCCTATTGATTTTGATTTACTTGAAGATTATGATATTTTATTTATTGGCAATGTTCAACAAACCAAGGATGGTAAGGGTGACAAATTTACTAAGGATGAACTACTAGCAATTAAGCGGTTTGTTGGAGACGGTGGTGGACTTTTCTTAACCAGCGGAGGAGGAGGCGATAGAGATGTCCCAATGAAGTTGGGGTCTATTAGAGTCTTGTATAAAATGACTGGGGTACGACGATTTTGGAATGGCTCGATCCAGGAATCACACTCACATTTTTTAGTAGACAAACAGAATGTCCTTGTGACAGAATTATTTAACCACCCAATAACTGAAGGAATTACCCAAGTAGTACTCCCCAACTGTACGTTTTTTACTATTACTGAGGAAGATGTTGAGGATATTATTGTCAGCTCAGAAAAAGCAGAATTTAAATATCATTTCGACAATGATATTGGAGGTATTGGAGTGGTTCCCGTCTGTGTCGTTAGTGAATTTTTCAGTGGTAGGTGTGTTACTATCGGCTCATCAGATTGGCTTATTGAGGCCGAATTTGGATTGGATGCTGGAGATAATATTGCTTTTCTCTCTAATATTATCAAATGGCTTAGTTTTGAGACCTAACTCTTTATGTCTTGATAAAACAAGGTTTGAAGTTGAGTCAGGATCAACTCATAGCGGTAACCGTTATAAAAATTAAAATACTTATATTAATCATGGTTTTTAGAATTCTTCGACCAAACTCAGCTTTGGTTTGGAACAATGAAGAGCTTCGCAGACGATTTCCAAGGTATCGTGGTATCATTGATGATAAAGAAGTTGCGAGATATATTGTTGCTAAAAGCTTAAGTTGTGAATTCAACTCAAATGATACCATTGAAGACTTAGAAAAATTGCTAGAAGAGAAGTCATTAGAATTTAATGAGTTATTAAAGAATCCTATTCAAGACATTAAAAAACGAATTATTGTTTCTAAAAATTACATCAATTTGACTGAAGAATTAGCAATTAGATACCTTGAAGATTGTATGTTTTGCGAGAGGCAATGCTCGGTTAATCGAATTGATGGTGAAAAGGGCTTTTGCCTTATATCTAAAGACTCTTATATTTCCTCTGCTTTTCTCCATATGGGAGAGGAAGCACCCTTAATCCCGAGTGGCACCATTTTTTTCCAAGGATGCAATTTTGGATGTGTTTTCTGCCAAAACTATGACATCTCCCAAAAATGGAAGGAACGACGAAAAATTGAGGATGTTGCTCAAAAAGTTGATGTAAAACAATTAGCATCTCTAGCTAACAAATTAGTTGGGAAAGGTGCCATTAATATTAACTATGTAGGAGGGGATCCCATCCCAAATCTTCATACTATTATTGGGAGTCTACAACATCAAACTTCAAACATTACTCAACTTTGGAATTCAAACTTTTATCTTACAGAAAAGGCATTATCTCTCATTATTGATCTCATGGATTTCTGGTTACCAGACTGGAAGTGGGGAAATAATGAATGTGGAAAAAAATACTCTGGCATTGATAAGTACTTCGATGTAATAGCCAGAAATCATAAAAGAATCCATGATGAGGGAAGCGGAGAAATAATAATTCGACACTTAATCATGCCTAACCATGTCGAATGTTGTTCTAAACCAATCTTGGACCATGTTGCTAAAGAAATTCCAAAAGCGGTTATGAATCTCATGGGTCAGTATCATCCAGAATACCTAGCCCATAAATATAAAGAAATTAACAGAAGAACCTCAATGGAAGAGATTCATGAAGTAAAGAATTATGCTGATGATTTAGGGATTTTGTACGCGCCGGTCTCCTAAATTTAGAAAAAATAATAAGTAATGAATAATTCCCAAATCATAGTAACTTACGCTTAACTAACATAATTTTATGGTTTTAGTAATGAATTTAGATGATGTAAAAGGACTTGGTAAAAAGCAAGAAGTTTTAATAGAAGCTGGAATTGATTCCGTCGAGAAATTAGCAAATGCGAATATTGATGATTTAACACAACTTAAAGGTATTGGAAAGGCTACTGCAGAAAAGTATGTCAGTAACGCTAAAGAATTATTAGGTAAATCCAAGGAAGATATTTCAGAAGGTGACCAACCTAAGATAGATGAAGCTACTGAAGTTGATGACGAAGAAAAAAGAAAAGAAGAAGAATCTAAGATATTAGAAGAAAAGAAAAAGAAATTAGCTGGTAAAAAGCTCGAGGAAGGAGATTTTGTCCTCCTAAAAATGACCGCGAGGACCCAAAAAGGAAAAATATTTAGGGTTTCCTCTGAAGAAGATGCGAAAAAAGCAGGGATTTACGAAGAAGAAAAGGCTAAACAGGGGTATTATACTCCAGAATTTGTTATTGTGGGAAAACCAGGGTTTTTAAACGAAGGACTCACCGAAACTTTAAAAGATATGAATTTTTTTGAAAAAAAATCTGTAAGAATTCCACCTACTAAGGCTTTTGGTAAAAGAGATCCTCAAAAAATTGAAAGAGTAGGTATAGCAAAATTTAGGAAATTAAACGATGGAAAGAATCCCGAATATGGTCAAGATTTTACAAACAAAAAAGGTCAAAGAGGCGTAGTTACTAATATCATTCAAGGAAAAGTAGTTCTCGATTACAATCACCCATTAGCAGGTCAATCAATAGATTACAATCTTGAAATTATTGATAAGATCGAGGAGTTTAATGATATAATCGAGTATTTCATGATTTCGAAGGGTATTCCTAAAGAAAACGCTGTTGAGTTTACCATAAATCATACAAAGAATAAAACTCTTGAAATTACTATCCCTAAAATGTTTTTGTTCCAAAACTTAACTTATCTAAAATTTGGTCTCGCAATGGATTTACAAACCCATATGGGCGACGAAATAGAAGATGTTAAATTCATTGAAGTTTATGAGAAAATGCCCATTCCTCAAACACCCGCAGAATCAGTTATGCAAAAAGTAGACGAATACAATAAAGAACACGATCACGATCACGATCACGAAACAGACGATAGTGAGTAATTTTCCTTATTTTATAATTAACTAGATTTGTTCTATTTCCTTATTTCTTGATATTTTTTTAATATTAACTTACATACGCTCGAAACAGGATCGATTTCATGTTTCCAATTTGAAAATTCGGGGAATGTGCCTGCGTCTACAACAAATAATTTATTAGTTTTGTTCTCTCTCACAAGATCTAAATGACCAAATAAAAGATTATATTTCTGCCTCCATTTTCTCAAATACTCCTCGACTTCTTTATCAGACTCTATTAAAATCGTTTTACCGTGTTCATTCGCTAAAGGTTGTTTCTCAAAAATACAGAGATTATCCCCTATAAAGTATGCTAAATAATGAGTACCTTCGATGTATTTTTCTAAATAGAGAGGTTCCTCGTAATCAGGAGTAAAATCTTCAAAGGTCTTATAAACTCGGATTCCTTTGCTTCCAGAACCAAAAATTGGTTTAGAAATAAGAGGAAAATATGAATTTTGTAATTGCTTATTTAAAGTATTGATATTCCCCATATATATGAATGGAACTAATAGTCCAGCTCTTTTCATAGCAAAACTCGATTCAATTCGATCTTTATGGATATAACTAATACTCGTGTTTGGAATAACAGGAATCTTATTTGCCTCTAAAAAATAACCCGCATAAAGATAAATCAAGTGTTTAGATTTTAATATGTAAAAATCATTTTCCAGGAGTGATGCATTAATACATAAATTAGTTGCTGTATAAATACTCACTTGATGTCCATTGCTCTCAAAATAACTCTTGATTTTTCCAACGAAATTTCCTGTCCTTTTTGATAATATTCCTATTTTCATATTTTTAAGATTTCAAGTTTTAGCTTGTCTAATTAAATAATCTCCAATTATTTTTGGACCATTTTTTAGGTAATTAAAATTAGGCGAAGAATTTATATCTGTCAAATAAAAGACTCCATTTTTTGATCTTAGGAAGTCCATAGAACATATCTTTAATCCAATTGCTTCTGCAGCTTTATAAGCTATTTCAGTTAATTCTCTATCCTTTTCAATTCCAATCCGGGATTTCATTTTATCCGGATTTACTAGAACTGGTATTTGTTTGAAGTAAAATATATCTTCACCAATGAGATATACCTTATATTCCCACTTACTTTTAACAAAATCTTGATAATATACATGCGTATACTTAGGTTTTATACCACTGGATTCTTCAAAAGCGCGTATATCGGTAACTTTTAAGAAGCCTCCCTTTTCATGAATTTGAGGTCTGAAAGCGTAATTTTTTTGGTCAATAATGTTCTTCATAATATATTCCTTATAAGGGGGAGGAATTCCTACTGGAATTAAAGTAAAATCAGGAATATGGATACCAGCTTTTCTCAGAAAAACGCTGTTTAAAAACCTATTAAAAGCAAGTGAAATGCTCCTAGATGAATTTATTACTGGAATTTTAGTTTCTTGCTCAATTAGTTTAACCAAGTCAATTATTAAATCTCCTTTGGCTTTCACAAAAAATATATTTTCATCAAAATTATAATTTGAGAAGTCCAAAAAATAATCTTCTTCTATATAGATAGAAATGTCCGCGTGTTTTTTACAATATTTTATAAATTGGGTTGATTTTTTTTCTAAGTGATATTTATCTGTAATCAAACCAATTTTTATCAAAGCACCCACCTTAAATTTAAGTATCCGACGAAAATTGAATAAATTTTATTGATGACTAGTATAATTCTAAGTTTATTTAAAATAATTGCTTGAATCAATCAATACATTTATATATTTTAATTTGTTTTTAAAAAATCAAATTATACGGGTTTTTTAAATGGCTAATACTATAAAAAGGAACTATATTGGAGCCATTTGTAATAGGGATCTTGAAGTTATGGAAAATATTAAGAAATTCCTATTAAAGAATTACAATATAACTATAGTTAATTTAATGAAAAATGGATTTGAATCCTTTAACGCAAACTATTTAGAAAAAAAGTTGAAAAAATATCCTATTTCTTTTTTAATTGTTAAACTCACAACTCAACAAGCTAATAGAAGAATTTATAAGATTATTAAAGATTTTTGTCCAGATATTCCTATACTAAATGATTTAAAGTCTGTTCAAATTTGTGAGAGCAGATTTGATACTTTTAGTAAAATCAAAAATGATAATAACAAAATTAACACTCCGAAATTATTTAGTTCTAAAATTGACGCTATACAAGCCTCTCGTAAAGGATTGAATGTAATCGTAAAACTGGACGCTCATAATATACCTGGTTTACCAAAAAACGATAGAATTATAGGAGTTGCTAAAAATCCAACAGAGTTGAGCGAATATATAGATAATCATGATGATAACTCCCTATTTTTCCAAGAATATTTAGGAGAACACGATATTTTATATAAAATGTATATTATAGGTAATTGGGTTGTTTCGATCACATCTCATAATCGTTTACAACAAACACCTGAATTATCACCACTGGATCTCATGCACATTAGAGTTCCAGTAGAAGAGAAATTTAAAAGGAGGATTATTCGGTTAGGTAGAAAACTTGGATTGTCCGTTTTTGGAATAGACTACATCCTAACTGATAAAGTTCCATATATTGTAGATATTAATGATTTCCCTAGTTTTAATAGCATTCCAGAAGGAGTAAGTTTAATATCAGATCATATTTATAATGTAATAAATATGAGAGAAACATATCAAAAAGCCTTCCTTAAAGCTAAGAGTTAATTGAAAAATAACAGTATACCCTAATTTATTTCAGACTAGAACATCAAAATTAATGCTATTTCATTTTCTTTCTTTTCATTATTTCCATTAATTCAATTACAGCTCCAAATATCTTTCCAGTATCCACATAAGCATATTTCAGTCTTGGTGGAAACATGCCCGACTGCACTACATCTATTCCTTCTTTTTGAAAATTATCAACATATTTTTGTAAATCTTCAACAAACACTCCAAAATGATGGAGTCCTTCTTTCTGAGAATCTATAAACTCTTTATAAATAGAATCGCCTTTAAGCCATTGAAAAATCTCAATTGTCGTAGAGAAGCATCTGCTAATTCCCATTTTTATTGAAAATTTCGTTTCTCTGCCCCGATATATAGCAGGATGATCTAAATCTTCAGAAAAATCAAATTTAGGCATGTTAAATTGCGATTCCATCATCTTTGCGTGTTTTTCAGGTTCTTGATATATATAACAAATATGTTGGATCTTCAGATTTCTAAAATCTAATTTTAGATTATTTTCCATATTTAATCGTTCAAATCCTTGTTCTAATAAATCTTTCTTTTAAAAATTACCTTTAAATCAGACTCTGAATTTACCTTTCGCGGTGATTTTCTATAAATTCTAAGAGTCTCTTTTTTGCGATGTAATCATCTAGTTGTTCTGGAGGGTGTTTATTAAAGAACGAGCAAGCAGATTGTAAAATCCCTCCAATTTTGCGATCTTTAGCAATTTTAGACACGCGTATACAATCTGCGATAATTCCCGCTGAATTATTTCCATCTTCTACGAACATTGTAATGTCAACTCTTACTGACGCACCACCAAATATGCGGCCTTCGAGTCTCATATACGCTTCTTTCTGATTCTTTAAAAATGGTATATAATCTACAGCGGATACTCGACATTCAACACTTTCCTTATTTTGAAGACAAGCTACAACTGCTTCAGTTTTAGATTGACGTTTGCCTTTTTCATAAATTAATTCTCCATTTGATTGAGGAGTTAGTAAATTACAAAAATCTGACGATCCGCCCCAATCCAGTTGAATTGTGCGATCAAGAATAGCACCCCTCATAGGAAATAAATTTGTCAACGAGCGATGAATAATAGTGGCTCCAATTTGTGATTTTATATCATCTCCTATAAGTGAGAGGTTCAACTCCTCGGCTTTTTTTACGATTTCTGGATCTTTAACTACATAAGAGGGCATTCCGTTAACAACACAAGCTCCAGCGTTAAGAGCTGCCATTGCATAGAATTTTACTGCTTTGTGACATCCCGTAGGAAGTAAGATCACTGCAACATCAACATCTCTCTTTTTCATTTCTTCCATAACATCAGATTGTAGCTGGTTACGATCTGTAGGAATTATATTTTTTATGTTACTATCTAAACCATCCAATATAGGACCTTTTAGTACTGGAGCGTTTAGAAATTCAGGTTTGAATAATATCATATTGCAATTTGGTTCAGTAAAAATCGCTTTACTTAGATCTTTACCCACTTTATCTGAATTAACATCAATACCTAATACAAAATTAAAATCATTAACTTGATATTGGGTAATTTCTGGTAATAGACCTATAATTTCATTTGGATGCTTTTTATACTTTTCAATCCCTTGAACTAAAGCACTTGCGACATCTCCTACACCAATAAGACAAATATTGATTTTATTCGCCATGATATTTCATTAATAAGTTGATATTATTTAAAAGATTTCAAAATAAACTATAGATCGAACTTCTTTATATTAGCATTCTGATACACTTCAGAATATTGAAATTATCTTGAAAATGAAATTATGAAAAATATATTAATAATTAGTTTTCTACCTTGACAGTTTCTTTTACTGTCATAAATATCGGAATTGAAGCTATGAAAAAGATAGGACCGAGTACAAATATCCAAGAAACACCAAATAATAAAGCAATTATCCCCGCTAAGAGGGAACCAATAATTTGAGACACAGTGTTAACGATATTTAATATTCCAGTGAATGTTCCACGTAAATCTTCTGGTAACAAATCTTGGGACCAGGCATTTAAAGGAACTACTAATGCTAATACACCCACTAGCACAAATGGTAAACCAACTATAAATATGATGTAATTACCCGATGAAAATGGCATAATTAAGTATCCAATGCTTACAATAATCATTGATATAGGAATAAATCTTTTTCTACCGAACTTGTCAGACAATCGACCTAAAAATATAGTTGTGATGATTAAAGCTGGAACCGCAAAGGTTATCCCTAATAGTAGTTGTAGAGTCGAAAATCCTTGATCGAATATGAAAACAAATAAAAACGGCATGATTGAAGCAATTCCAGATTGAAATATGAGAAGTGCGAGAAGAATTTTAAGAAATTCTTTTAATGAATTCCACTCCACTTTTTTAAAACCTTTCCATAGATTACCAAAGAACTTTTCCCTCTCTGAAGGCTCTGACACTGGTTTTTCTTTTATGAATATGAATCCAATAATTCCAACTAAAGCAAATACAAATCCTCCAACGAATAGCAAAAAAAAGTGTCCTTCTTGAGTTATAATTGTACCCGTTGCACCTGGGCGCGGATCAGGAATCCCAAATAACTCATTTCCAATCAGTAAGAATGCTACACCGATTATTAAACCTATGTAGCTAATTAAGTTTATGATCCCATTTGCTTTTCCTCTCTTCTCGACTTCAATGGTATCTGGGATAAGAGATCTCTCAGCAAGTAAAAATGCATTTGAAGCGAGCCCGATAATTACAACATCGATGATTAAGCATAGAATATAATTCATTGACAATCCATACAATATCATTGCTATCCCGGCTACTATTCCCCCAAATAATAAATATGGTCTTCTTCTACCAAATTTAGTCCTCGTACTATCACTGAAAATCCCCCAAACTATCATCATAATTAGACCCATTGTAGCTGACAAAGAAACCATAATCGATATGTATAATGGTGGTAAAAACAGGACGTGATCTAAGTAAGTATTGAAATAATTTTGTTCAAAAAAGAAAAATAGCTTATCTCCCATAGACAATAATCCAATTAATATCATATTTCTTCGGAAGAATTTACTAAACACTTTTTCATTCAAATTGATATCCTCATTTTTTTAAGGAAATTGTTAATTTTTTTAAAATTGTTGATAGAAAAAGAAAGTATGTATTGAGGGAAAATTTAAGAACATTCTGCGCTTCTTTAATTTTAATTAATGATAAGAAAAGTCGTTTTTTCCGCAAGGGAAGATCACGAAATAGTAAAAGGCGTTATAAATAGGCTTAAAAAATTATCTGATGTTAGCTTGTATTTTCATGATCCCACAAAAAAGTTTTTTAACCTTTCCAGAATGCCTAAATCGATTAAAGAAGCAGATTTAATAATAGTTAAAGTGAGAAACGATTGTTCTATTGATTTACTTCATTACGCGAAAACTCACAAAATTCCAACTTTACATGATGTCGATACAGTTCTAATGTGTAAGAATAAGATATCCCTTGATTACGCTCTTAGGATGGTGTTTAAAAAACATCGTCAAATTAGTAAAAGGTTTTCATTTCCTAACTCTTGGAATTACAACATTACTGATGTTCAAACTTTTAAGAAATGGGCTTTACCTAAGCTTCCAATTGTAATTAAAAGTCATTACCAACACGATAAATATAACCGTTTTAATTTTCTAGTTAGAAAGATTGAAGAAGTAGATGTTTTTTGCAGCAGATTTAAAGATTTTTTATATTACGATGTTTATATTCAGAAATTTATTGAGTGTGATGGATTTGAAAGAAAGGTTTACGTAATAGGAGATAAAGTATTTGGCATTATAAGAGAAAATCCGATTTATATATTTTTAAGAAATAGACCAAATAATATCGATGTTGACACAATTAAAAGGGAAGAATTTAAAATATCTGAAGAAATTAGAGAATTGGCAGAAATCTTATCAAAAGAACTTAACCTTAAAATTTTTGGTTTTGATTTAATAAAACTAACAGATAGGGATCGCTTTTATCTTATTGATTTAAACGATTTTCCTGGATTTAGAGGAATAAAAAACGTAGAAAACACTTTATCCAGTTATTTGGCGGATTATATTAGAAATTTATAGATTCTATCCGAAAAGCATAAAAGGTATAATTATCACGAATGATATTACTCCATATAAGATGCAGAAATAACTAAAATTGATTTTTTGTGCGATTTTTAACAAAAGTTCCATTGAAAGGTACCCTACAATGAAACTAACTGCTGTTATAATCAAAATTGTGAAGATATCAATTGTTCCAAAAACCGATCCAAATATAATATCCATACCAATAGAAGCGAGTACTGCAGGAACCGACATTAAAAAACTTAATTTTAAACTTTGATCTTGGTCATATTTCTCGAATAGAATAGTAGATACAGTGAGACCTGAGCGGGATATTCCAGGAAGTATAGCAATCCCTTGAATTAAACCAGATATGCTCGAATCCTTAATGAGTTCCCGATCTGACACGGTATAGATAGTTTTTTTTCCAAATTTCTTTCTAAAAGTCAATAATACAACTCCAGTTACAATTAGTAATCCCGAAATCACTAAAGTTAACACATCGCCCTGTGTTGCGTTAAAACCTTCTATTATAACAAATTTAAATAGGAGATATAATGGGATAGCAGTTAGAGCAGTCCCAATCGTGGCAAAAATTAACCAGTTTCTTTTCTTAATATCACTTCCATCAACTTCAAACTTCCTTGGTATTACGGATTTAATGATTTGAATATAATCTTTTCGTAGTTTTATCAAAACCGCGATAGTAGTTCCTAAATGCACCCAAATACTTAAACTAAACGCTTCTTCAGGAGGAATACCAAAAAAATTAATCGATACTATCATAACTTGCCCCGAAGAAGAAATGGGTAACCACTCAAATAATCCTTGCAATATTGCTATAATTATATATTCAATCATGTATATCACTCAAATCTTTTCATTCCTTCAATTATACAATGTTCTATCTCATCACGAGCCTTTCGAAATCCTTCAAGCTCTTTCATAGAAGGATCATCAATATCTCCACTTTCCCCTGCAAATTCTCTTAATGTGAAAACCTTCTTATCATCCGAGTTAATGTGTTCTAAAATTTCTTTTTTATGTTTTTCAGTTAGCGTGAGAATTAAATCGGCCTGTTGAATCAATTCAGGTCGCTTTTTTAGATCAATTGAAACTGAATCATCAGATAAGAATATCCCAATTTCTTCCATAACTAATTTAGCGTCAAGTGAAATAAGCATTCCGTCTCTGGCGTTCGAGGAGATTCCACCAGAATATACTTTAACATTCATATTATTACGGGCGAAGAAATTATTTAGAATTCCCTGTGACATAGGACTTCTAGCAGTGTTGACACTGCATACCACTAATATTTTTGAATAAGGAAAATTCATCGATATAATAGAAAATTCTTTTTCTCAATAATTAATTTTTGATTTAAAAGTAGAATTTAATAATTGTTAGGAAATTGAGATATTTTGAGGAGAACTTAGCATTTTAACTCCTTATATTAAATTGTCTTTCGTAGCAAATTTTATTCCTTTATCCTTCATGTGCTGAAGAGATTTAGAGATGTTTCCCGGGGGTAAGTCTATACCTCTTGTCAAATTAACTAAAAAATAAACCTTAAAACCAAAATCAATTCCATCTAATGCTGTGAAGTAACAACAATAGTCTAACGCTAAACCACAGATAAAAATCCTTTTATTGTTTAGAGATTTTAAAAATCCCGCTAACCCCGTTTCAGATTTCTTATCGTTTTCAATAAATCCGGAATAGCTATCAACATAAGGATTATAACCTTTACGAATTATAGCGTGAGCTAAATTAACCTTTAATTTGTCGTGAAATCTTGCACCTTTAGAGTCCTGTACACAATGATCTGGCCATAAAACGGGCCCAATTCCTTCGGACTGGAAATCGTCACCAGGATTCTTGTCGGGATGGCTGCTAGCAAACGACATATGATTTTCTGGATGCCAATCTTGCGTTAATATTACTATTCCATTATTTTTTTTGAATATTTTGGCAACATTATTGATATCATCAATAATCTGATCACCTTCTTCGACAGGTAAAGTTCCTCCTGGCATAAAATCATTCTGCATGTCGACAATAATTAGTGCGTCATGCTTACTTAAGTTAATATTTTTTTGATAATTTCTTTTCTCAAAGCTCATAACATCTTATAAAAAAACAAGAAAATTAAAATTTTTTCAAATTTAATAACAACTGGATTTATTTTTCCAGTTATAATTATGTAGTTAAATCGTTCAAGTTTTTGAAAAGTTTTATATAAAAAGTAGACCCTTCATTTCTCCCTTCTGATTCGACCCAGATATGTCCCCCGTGTAAATCAACAATTTCCTTTGAGATATACAAGCCTAATCCTGAACCTTCTATATCTATATCCATTTTTTGACCATAACGTTCTATTTTCCCAAATTTTGTAAATAGTTTTTCCATTTCTTTTTTTGTCAAGCCAATACCCGTATCTTCTATTTTGAAATAAACAGTATTATCTTTTTCTTCGAGTTTTATTCGTATAATTCCCTTTTTAGGAGTGTTCTTAAAGGCATTTGATAATAAATTAGTGATTACTTGTTCAATTCTAATTTTATCAATTTCAATATTTACTACTTCAGGTAAGTGCAATTCTAAAATTATATTTCGCTTACTCGCTAAAACTCGATTTTCTTTTATGCAATTCTTTACAATGTCAACAATATTTTCTCTTTGAAGATTCAATGTTAATTTTTCAGACTCTATTATCGAAGCATCAAGTAAATTTTCAATCAGTATTTTTAATCTTTTTCCCCCTCGGTTAATTAATTCAATAATTTTTACAGCTTCTGTACGCGTTTGGTCTTTATATAATTCTAAAAGGATTTGAGTACCACCAAATATTGAAGTTATTGGAGTTTTTAATTCATGTGATACCCTTGTAATTAATTCAGATTTCATCTTATTTAATTCTAATAGCCTCTTGTTTTCTTCTATTATGAGTTTTTCTGCTTTTTTTTTATCATTAATATCTTGAGCAATTGATTCAATAATAATCTCGTTATCCAATTTAATCATTGAATTTTGAAAAAATATCCATACCATATTTCCATTCTTCTTTTTTATTTGAAATTCTGTTGGTTTGGGTTTTAATCCATTGAGAAGCTCCTTATACATTGTTTTTATAACCGATACTTGATCTAAAGTTACCATATTAAATTCAAGATAATTTCTCCCCATCATTTCAATTTTGTTATAACCTAAAATTCTTTCGGCTGAGGAATTCATATCCAAAATTAGTCCGTTTTTATCTGACAACAACACAGCATTAGGAGAGTTTTTATACAAGTTTCGATATTTCTCTTCAGATTCTATTAAAAGTTTTTCTGATTTTTTCCTTTCTGTAATATCTCGAGATATAAGTAAATACTTTTGGCTTCTATTTTCATCAATAAAAGCTTTGGCTTTATTTTCAAACCACAACCAACCACCATTTTTATGTTTTATTCTCGTTTCATGCATATTCTCCCCTTTTTTGAATAAAGTAAACATAAATCGGCGTATTTTTTTATAATCTTCTGGATGGTTTAATCTAAGAGAATTCTTTCCGAATAATTCTTCCTTTGAATATCCTAATAACTTAAAAAGAGTAGATTCGTTAATATATTCAATTTCAAATTTCTCGTTTAACACCCTTATTAAATCATTAGACTGTTCAGTAATAAGACGATATTTTTGTTCCGATTCCTCTAACTTCTGTTCAGTTATCTTCTTGTCAGTTATATCCTTTATAGTTGAAATGAAGCCAACGATATTTCCTTCTTCATCATAGTAATTTTTAGATGAACTTGAAAACCACATGTAATCTCCATGCTTAGGTAAAATTCTAAATTCAACCGGTTTTTCAAGGAAAGTTTTCTCTTTTAGCGTAGTTTTATAAAAAGAAATCAATTTTTTAACATCATCTTTATGTATATAAGGAAAGAATAAACTATTTTTGTTGATTTCTCTCCCATTCAACATCTTCGATAACTGAGGCGAGGTGTATAATAATTTTCCCTCAAAATCTATTATGACGATCGCATCCTTAGTATTTTCAATAATATTTCGAAAGTCTTTCTCAGATTCCTTCAATTTAATTTCAGCAATCTTTTTTTCTGTAATATCTTTTACAATAGTTACAACTTGGGTGACATTTCCTTCGACAAAAACGGGTATTTTCCTTACTTCTGTGTAAATCGCTTTTTCATCAAGTTGTGTGAATTCTTCACTTACCAGCGTTTTTCCCGTTTCAAAAACCTTGTGATATTCATCGATTACCTTTTCTGGTAAAAAA
>Ga0255055_10000526_pt1 | contig 29687 bp, 28 predicted proteins | sample JV7_2_27_MG_FD_188633 | JGI IMG/M metagenome (GOLD analysis project Ga0255055, IMG submission 188633) | Seawater microbial communities from Jervis Inlet, British Columbia, Canada - JV7_2_27 | ecosystem: Environmental > Aquatic > Marine > Inlet | place: Canada: British Columbia | collected...
ATAGTTCTATGTGATACTAATGGTGGTCTCTTACCACACGAATTAGGCCCAATATTTGATGAGGTAAAGGATTTTCTAGGAAAGGATGTTCAATTAGGAATTCATGCTCATAATGATTCTGGTGTGGCGAACGCTATTGCTTTAGAGGCTTTTCACTATGGTGCTAGAATGATTCAAGGTACGATAAATAGTTTTGGTGAAAGATGTGGTAATACTGATTTGACAACAATTTTGCCAATTCTAAAATTAAAAATGGGAATTAATTGCATAACTTCTGAAGATTTAGAAAATATCACTGAAGTTTCACACTTTATTTACGAAATGGCCAATCTACCTGGAAATAGTGATCAACCTTTTGTGGGAAGAAATGCATTTTCGCATAAAGGAGGTGTCCATATATCAGCTATGCGTAAAAACTTAAAAACTTATGAACAAATAAATCCCGAATTGGTAGGAAACTCTCGAAATATAAAAATTTCTGAATTAGCCGGTAAAAGTTCAATATTACACATGTCTAAGAGATTTGGTATGCATTTAACAGAAGAGAATCCAAAAATTGCTGAGATTTTAGAAGTGATCAAACAAAAAGAGAAAGATGGATACGTATATGAAGGAGCTGAAGGTTCTTTAGAAATCATTATGAGAAGTATGGATATGAATATTCAAGATCCTGATTACTATAGAAAGAAATTTTTTGAATTTGAAGGATTTCGAGTGCTTACCGAAATGAATAAAAATAATTTAATATCTGAAGCAACTATTAAAGTAAAAGTTAAAGGCCAAGAATATCATACTGCTGCTGAGGGAAATGGACCTGTAAATGCGTTAGATAATGCTCTTAAAAAGGCATTAGTTCACTTTTATCCAAGTATAAAAGGAATTAGTCTTTCTGATTTTAAAGTTAGAATAATTAATAAAGCCGGAAGTGCCTCAAAAGTGAGAGTATTAGTTGAAACAAATGATAACGGAAAATCCTGGGGTACAATTGGAACACACGAGAATATCATTGTAGCATCGTGGAACGCACTTGTTGATTCTTATATTTTTAAACTATTGAAGAGAGAAACTATGTGGTGATTCCCTGATGAATTTTGATCTTGAAGAAAAGCATAAATTAGTAAGACGCAGTGTTAGGAGCTTTGCTGAAAGAATATTAGCTCCTCTCGCACCTATTATGGATAGAGAAGAAGAATTTTATCCAGAAATTATAAAAGAGATTTCCATGATGAATTTATGGGGAATAACAATCCCCGAAAAATATGGAGGTGCTGAATTAGATTCTATTAATTATATAATCAGCATAGAAGAAATTTCAAGAATATGCGCTTCTACTGCTCTTACTGTGTCTGTTCATAATGCTTTTGGAGCAATCCCCATATACAAGTGGGGTACTGAGGAACAAAAGGAAAGATTTCTAAAAAATTTAGCATCTGGAAAAAAAATTGCAGGATTTAGCTGGACTGAACCGAATGCAGGTTCAGATGCGAGAAGTATTGAGTGTATGGCAACAGAAGACGGGAAAGACTTTGTTTTGAATGGATCTAAAATTTTTGTTACAAATGGCGCCATCGCATCTATATTTTTAGTAGGAACGCGATACCAAACTGTTGATAAACAAAAAGGTTTCGCCTTAGTTATAGTTGAAAAAGATATGGTAGGATGTGAAATTGGCCCAAAAGAAAATAAGATGGGAATGAGAGGAAATTCGACGACGAGCTTGTATTTCAACAATGTGCGTGTTCCAAAGGAAAATGTCTTAGGAAAACTCCAAAACGGTTTTAAATATGCAATGCAAATGTTAGATTTAGGTAGAATTGGTATCGCAGCCCAAGCATTAGGTATAGCTCAAGCGGCTTATGAACATAGTGTGAAATATTCAAAGGGTAGAATTCAATTTAATAAGCCAATATCTCAATTTCAAGGGGTTTCATTTAAATTAGCTGAAATGGCTACTAAGATAGATGCTGCGAGATTATTGGTATATAGAGCAGGGTATATGAGTGAGCGAAACAAGAGTTTTTCTAAAGAAGCAGCTATGTGTAAACTTTTTGCAAGTAAAGTTGCTCGTCAAGTTTCTCAAGAAGCACTTCAGATTCATGGAGGGTATGGTTATATGAAGGATTTACCCATTGAGCGTTACTATAGAGATGCTAAAGCATGTGAAATTTATGAAGGCACTTCAGAAATTATGAAATTAATTATTGCTAATCAAATTTTAAGAGGAAATATTTAAAATGACGCTAAAGATAGTTGTATTGATAAAACAAGTACCGAGTTATGATAAATTAGAAATAGATAAATCTACAGGCACAATAGTAAGAGATGGTATTGAAAATATAATTAATCCAAATGATTTATACTCAATTGAACTGGGGCTTAATTTAAAAGAAAGATATAATGCAACTGTTTCGATAATGACTATGGGTCCTCCTCAGGCTGAATTTGCTTTAAGAGAGGGATTAGCAATGGGTGCTGATCATGCGATTTTAATAAGAGATGCGAGATTCGCAAATTCGGATACTCTTCAAACAACATTGATTTTGAAAGAAGCCTTTGAATTAATAAAAGATTACGATATTATTATATGTGGTAGTCAAACCTCTGATTCTAGCACAGGTCAAGTTCCTTTTCAGTTATCAGAAGCACTTGAAATCCCATTAATTACAGATATTTTTACCATGGAAATTGAGAATCATATTATTAAATGCCATCGCAATTTTGGACATGAATCGCAAAATATTGAAGTAGAGTTACCTGTTTTATTAAGAACTGTAAACCATTTTAATAATCCTCGATATATATCATTATCAGGGATTAAAAAAGCCTTTGAAAAGAAAATTCAAATCCTTGATTTCAAAACATTCAATTTTCCGGAATATATTGATGGAATCAATAAATCTCCTACAAGAGTTGTTAAAATTGAGAAAATAGAGATAAAAAGAAAAAATAATATATTAGAAGGCTCTGTAAATGAAAAGATACAGAGTTTAATTCAGATTATGAAAGAAAATGGAATAAATAATGTTTATTCTAGTAAAAAAAAATAGAATGGTAAAATTTGAGTAAATTAAATAATTATAAGGATGTATGGGTTTTTACAGAAATCAAAGATCATGAGCAGGTCAATGATTGTTCTTTGGAGATATTAGGAAAAGCGAGAGAAATTGCTGATAAATTAGGACAAAGATTAGTAGGAATTTTACTTGCCCTTGATGCGGAACAATATATACCTACAATTGAGGAACATGGTGTTGATAAAATCATCTATATAAGTCATAGCGATCTAAAACATTATCATGAGAGAATTTACACAGATCTTATCTTTGATCTAATTAAAAAGTATAGACCTTCAATCTTTTTATTTCCATCAACAGAGGCTAGTCATGCACTAGCTGCACGTTTAGCATACCGTTGTCGTACCGGTTTAGTAAGTGATGTTTTAAATTTAGAATTAAAGAAAGAAGAAAATAATCTTTTAATAAGTGATAAACCAGCATATTTAGGGAATATAATAGTGAAAATTACTTGCCCTGAAACAAGACCTCAGATGTGTACTGTTACTATTGGTATTTTTCAAAAAAGTAGACTGAAAAAGCCGGATATAGAAAGAGAAAAAGCGGAATATAATTATGATCTAAATAAACTCAGAATTAAAATTATTGGAAACCCAACCCGTAAAGATAAGCCTTCCGCTACACTATCAGATGCGAAGTTTGTAATAGGTGGAGGACATGGTTTAACATCTAAGGAAAACTTTAATAAAATTTTCAAATTGGCAAAAAACCTGAACGGACAAGTAGGTGGAACCAGACGTCCAATAATGGATGGTTGGATGCCAGAACACTTACAAATTGGCATAAGTGGTGAAACAATTTATCCTGATTTATATCTCTCATTTGGAATTTCTGGAGCAATTCAACACATTGTTGGAATAACAAATTCAAAAACAATAGTTGCAATCAATAAAGACCCAAACGCCCCTATTTTTAAAACTGCTGATTATTGTATAATAGATGACGCTCCTAAAATCTTAGAAGGATTATTGAAAAAAACATTGGAGATTGTAAAATAAATACATTTATAATTTATATCACAATTTTTCAGATTAATCATGCCTAAAGATTTATTTAGAACAAGATTAGATACTCCGCTTGATAAAAAAGCATTAAAGTTTATTTCATCTTTAAAAGAGGATTTGTGGATTGCTGAGGAAGATATTATAGGAACGGAAGTGCATGATATTATGCTATTTGAACAAAATTTGCTTAATAAAAGTGAAATCACAAAAATCCTAACTTCCCTTGAAGATATAAGAGAAAAATTTTTAACTAATCAGATTGAATTAAACGAAAATTTTGAAGATATTCATCCTTTTATAGAACAGAGCGTTATTGATAAGATTGGTATTGAAATTGGTGGAAAAATACATACAGGCAGATCGAGAAATGATCAGATTTCTGTTGATTTAAGGTTAAAGATAAAAAAAGAATTAAATGATATTACTAATGGATTATTCACGTTATTTGATGTTTTGTTGAGGATTTCTAAGAAAAATATTGGTACTTATATGCCATTATATACTCATCTGCAAAGAGGGCAGTTAGGAGTATTTTCACATTATACCAATAATTATCTTGCTCAAATTTTGAGATCTCTTGAAAGGTTAGAAGAAGTTTACAAACGAGTTAATAAAAGTCCTCTTGGAGCATGTGCTATTGGAGGGACAAATATTAATATTGACAGACTGCGAACTGCAGAGCTTTTAGGGTTTGATGGAATTGTATATAATTCCATTGATGCTGTTAGTTCGCGAGATTATATATATGAAACTATAATGGGACTTTCTTCTTTAGCAATTCATTTTTCAAGAATGGCAGAAGATTTGATTATTTGGTCTACCAGAGAGTTTAACTTTATTGAGTTAGATAATGCTTACTGTTCAGTTTCAAGTGTTATGCCTCAAAAGAAAAACCCAGATACTCTGGAATTAATTAGGAGTAAGAGTTCAAAAATCATGTCAAACCTATTCAATGCTATAATGGTGGTTAAATCAATTCCGACAGGATATTTCAGGGATTTTCAAGATTTAAAACCATTATTGAAAAATTCATTCGAGTTGCTTCACTCGATAATCGAAATGCTTAATGGAATCTATTCAACATTAACTATTAATAAAGAACATATGACCAAAGCCGTTAACGAAAGTTTTATTCTGGCTTTAGATTTAGCTGAACTTTTAGTCCAAAAATATAACATCCCTTTTAGACAATCACATGAAATTGTCGCGCTTCTCGTAAAAAATTCAGAAAAGCCAGAAGATATGCTAAATAAAGAAAAAATCGAGAAATGTATTTTTGATGTTAGAAATAAAGAAACAAAGCTATCAGACAACTTTACTCAAACATTAAAAAATCTAAATCTCTGTTTAGAAAAAAGAATTAGTCAAGGTTCTCCGTCTGAGAAAGAAGTCAAACTTAACATTGAAGAGTTAATAAAAAATAAAGAATCATTACACAAATTGTTTTTAGAAAGATTAGAAATGATAAGGAATGTTAATGCTCTTAGGCGAAAAACAATTGAAAATATACTCTCACTCTAAATGACTGCCTAAAATTTTTTATTAAAATATGAAAACCCCTTTTTAACTCGTGTACGTTAGAATAATAGAAGGATTAAAAATCATTTAATTTATATAGCCTCACTTCCATATATTAATAATAATATTGCGTTGGTGTTATGAAAGTTGATCTCACTTGATCCTCATTTGAAAAATGAAATTGTAAGTATACAGTTTCCAAAAGCACCGCGCAATCCCAGACCGGCACGGCTCCGGCTTTAATTCTAGAATAATAATAAGAATTGGAGAGATATTCTTCTTTCTTCACTTCTTCTAATTTATTATTTTTTTATAAAAGGATATTAAAATAAAAACTATAAAGAGTATAAAGAAATGGAAGTAAATAACGCTGGAATAAAGAAAATAAGTGGAAGTATTACAAGTCCAAAAGGATATCGTGCTACTGGTAGCCATATTGGAATTAAAGAATGCAAAAAAGATTTAGCATTAATATTTAGTGAGGCTCCGGCTAAGGCAGTTGGTGTATTCACATCGAATGTTGTTAAAGCATCTTCGATTTTGTGGAATCAGAACCTTATTCAAAATCCAAACGGTGTAAGGGCAATCGTTGTTAATAGCGGAAATGCGAATGCTTGTACAGGAGATATTGGGGCTAAACATACGGAAGTTATGGCAAGTGAGTTAGCATCTTGTTTAGGGGTGGATAAAAATCAAGTTCTTGTAGCATCGACAGGGATAATTGGGGTTCCACTCCCAATTGATATTATCATTTCTGGCATTAATAACACGTATGAAAAATTGGGAAATACCACCTCAGATGCGAAATTGGCTGCTGAAGCAATTATGACTACCGACACATCTCCAAAACAAATTTCAGTTGAATTCTCTATCGATGGTAAGAAAATTAGAATTGGAGGTATAGCTAAAGGTTCGGGTATGATTCATCCCAACATGGCAACTATGCTTTCTTTCATTACTACGGATATTAGCATTTCAAGAGATTTATTAAGTAAAGCTCTGAAAAATAGTGTTGATGATTCATATAATATGATCTCCGTAGATGGTGATACAAGTACAAACGATATGGTAGTTCTTTTAGCTAATGGACTTGGGGGAAATTCCGAAATTAAGGAAGAAAATGAGGAATATTTCTTATTTAAGAAAGCTCTTCATTTAGTCAATCTCTTCTTAGCCCATGAAATTGTAAAGGATGGAGAAGGTGCTAAAAAATTTATTGCAGTAAAAGTATTGGGTGCTGCATCAAAAAATGATGCTAGACTCTTGAGCAAATCAGTTATTACTTCAAATTTAGTAAAAACCGCATTTTTTGGGGAAGATGCTAATTGGGGTAGAATTCTAGCCGCTATGGGATATTCTGGAGCTGATTTTGATCCTACAGGAGTTTCAATAAAATTTCATAACGGCTCTCATTCAATTATGCTCATGCAAGATGGGACACCTCTACAATTTGATGAAGATTTAGCGTTAAAAATTCTAAAAGAAAATGAAATAACCGTTGAATTAGTTTTGAAAGAGGGTGCTGGTGAAGCAACTGCTTGGGGCTGTGATTTAAGCTACGAATATGTACGAATTAATGGAGATTACAGATCATAAAGAGGTTTTCATTATTATTGAAAAAACAAAACAAGTTAAAATTTTAGTTGAGGCACTCCAATTTATTAAAAAATTTTCTGGAAAAACAGTGATAATAAAATACGGAGGGAGTGCGATGAAAAACGATGAGTTAAAGAAGACTTTTGTTGAGGACATAGCTTTCATGAATCTTGTTGGTATCAATGTTATAATAGTACACGGAGGTGGACACTTTATAAACACAATGTTAAAAAAACTAAATATCGAACCAGAATTTTTCAATGGACTTAGAGTTACTGATGAGGAAACCATGGAAGTTGTAGAGATGGTATTAGCAGGTAATGTTAATAAAGGGATTGTTAACGATATTCAACTTCAAGGTGTAGATGCCTTAGGATTATGTGGAAAAGATGGGAATTTATTGGAGACTAAGAAGAAAATTGTAAGCGGAAAAGACTTAGGTTTTGTTGGTGAGGTGATAAATGTAAAAATTAGCCTGTTAAAAGAAATAATAAAAAATTCCATAATTCCTGTGATTGCTCCTATTGGTAAGGATAATTTAGGCAACACGTATAATATCAATGCTGATGATGTAGCCTCTGCAATTTCAAAAGCAATAAATGCTGAAAAATTAGTCTTCCTAACGGATGTTTCTGGAGTACTTAGTAATATGAACGATCAAACCACGCTAATTTCAGAGATGAATGTGGATCAAGCTTTATCTTATATAGAGGACGGGATTATTACTAACGGCATGATTCCTAAAGTAAAATGTTGTGTAGAAGCGATAAGAAATGGTGTGAATACAGTCCACATAATAGATGGTCGTGTAGAACATAGTTTATTACTTGAAATTTTTACACCTCACGGTATAGGTACAATGTTTGTAAAATAAGATCAAAAATACAATGTAAATTAAAAAGAGAAGAGAATAATGACGAATGAATGGATTGAAAGGGGTACTAAAGTTATAATGAACACCTATAGCCAGTTCCCTATTGTTTTGGAAAAGGGTAATGGAGTACATCTTTGGGATAGTGATGGAAAAAAATATCTAGATTTTGTAGCGGGTATAGCTGTAAACGCACTTGGTTATAATGATAGTGATTATGTGAAAGAGTTATCTACTCAATTGGCAAAATTGCAGCATTGTTCAAATCTATATTGGATGCCCCCCTCAATTGAATTAGGTGAAAGTTTGGTTAATAACAGTTGTTTTGATAAAATTTTTTATTGTAATAGCGGAGCAGAAGCGGTAGAAGCGGCAATAAAGTTAAGTAAAAAATATGGAAAGAAATTTCATGGAGAAAATTGTTATGAGATCATCACCATGAAAAAATCCTTCCACGGAAGAACAATGGCGACTGTTACTGCAACGGGACAAACTAAATATCAAAAAGGATACAATCCTTTATTGCCTGGATTTTCCTACGTGGATTTTAATAACTTTAAAGAGTTAGAAAAAACCGTCAATCAAAATACATGTGCAATTATTATTGAACCTATACAAGGAGAGGGTGGAATTCATCCTGCTGAGAAAATTTATTTAGAAAAAGTTCGATCTCTATGTGATAAAAATGATATTGTCCTTGTATTTGATGAAGTTCAATGTGGAATAGGAAGGACAGGTGAACTTTTTGCTTACCAGTTATTTGATGTAAAACCAGATGTAATAACATTAGCTAAAGGTTTAGGAGGTGGTTTCCCAATTGGAGCAATGTTGGCTACTCAGAGTAAGGCTGATGCTTTGCAACCGGGTGATCACGCATCTACTTTTGGTGGTAATCCTTTGGCATGTACTGCAGGTAAAGTAATTCTAAAGAAGTTATTAAATGAAGGAGTTCTTGAAAATGTAAAGCAAGTAGGAGCTCATCTTAAAACAAAATTATTAGAATTACAAGAAAAATATGAAATGATAATAGATGTAAGGGGACATGGTTTAATGCTCGGTATTGAATTTAATTGCACAGTGAAAAATATTGTTAAAGAATGTATGGAAAAAAATCTGCTGTTGTTAGGTGCTGGAGAAAATGTACTAAGATTTGTTCCGCCGCTCATTATTGGAAAAAAGGAGATTGATGAAGGTATAGATATCTTGAATGAGGTATTACAGCAGTTTCAAAAAAAATAGAGGCTTAAGATAATGATTAAAGCAGGAATATTAGGAGCGACGGGTTATGCAGGACAAGAGTTAGTAAGAATCCTATATCACCATCCTGAAGTAGAGATTAAAGTATTGACCTCTAATAAACATAATAATCAAGAATATAATTCAATTTATGGAAATTTTAACAAAATCTGCGAAATGAAATGTGAAGAGAATGAACTCGACGCAATTTCAAACCACTTAGATGTAATTTTTTTATCATTACCTCATGGAGTTACTTCTAAATTATTATCAGATTCCATTTTGGAAAATGCTAAAATTGTCGATCTTAGTGCTGATTTTCGATTAAAATCTGAAGTAGAATATGAAGAGTGGTATAAGATTAAACACGGTAATAAAGATTTGCTGAGTCAAAGTATTTATGGGCTTAGTGAATGGAATAGAGATCAAATAATTAATTCAAGATTAATTGCTAATCCGGGATGTTATCCAACATGTGCTTTACTGTGTCTATTACCTCTTATCAAGGAAGGAATTTTAGAGGCGGATAGTATAATTATTGATGCAAAATCAGGAGTCTCAGGAGCAGGCCGTTCCTTAAATCTTACAACACACTTCACTGAATGTAACGAATCGATAAAAGCTTACAATGTAACTTCTCATCGACATACACCAGAAATTGAACAACAATTAAGTGAATTCTATGGAACTGGGATTTCAGTAACTTTCACACCACATCTTATACCAATGAATCGAGGTATTTTATGTACTTGTTATGGAAACCTCAATAAACCATTTAGTTATGATGAAATTGAACATTTGTATGAAAAATATTATCAGAATGAATTTTTTATTCGTCTGACAGAGAAAGGTGTATTTCCTGAAACAAAATGGGTTAAGGGATCTAATTATTGTGATATAGGATTTACATTAAATAAAAATGGTGGTAAAATAATCATCATAGGAGCAATTGATAATTTAGTTAAGGGGGCAGCAGGACAGGCTGTTCAAAATATGAATTTAATGTTTAGCTTAGAAGAGAATATGGGATTGAAATCAATTCCAATGTTCCCTGCTTAAAAAATGATTTTTTAAAAGAATATTTAAAAATTGAGAAAAAGTGAAGTAAATATGAGTCGATTAGGACCTAAAAAAGAAGAATATGATAAAATATTATTATTGTATTCTGGCGGATTGGATACTTCCTGTATGATAAAGTGGTTACAACAGAAGTATAACGCAAAAATTTACACTTTTACCGCAGATCTCGGTCAAGAATTTTCCGATCCTTCCAGATTTGACGAAATTGAAGAAAAGGCATTTAATTTAGGTGTTGTTAAACATTACACTTTAGATTTAAAAGATAAATTTGTAAATCAATATGTCTTTCCAACTATTAAAGCAAACGGCCTATACCAGGGAATTTATCCCCTGAGTACGGCAATAGGAAGACCCTTAATAGCTATTGAAGCAATTAAAATTGCAAGACAAGAGAAAATTGATGCAATAGCTCACGGATGCACTGGTAAAGGAAACGATCAGATAAGGTTTAATGTGACAATAAGAGCTTATGCTCCCGATATAGAAATATTACAACCTTTAATTGAATGGAATATGGGAAGAGATGAAGAGATTAAATATGCCCAGCACCATGGAATTCCTATTAAAAAGCAAAACAAAAAATATAGCATCGATGAGAACCTGTTTGGAAGGAGTGCAGAATGTGATATCTTAGAACATCCTGAAATTGAACCACCGGAAGATAGTAATGCGTGGACAATATCACCAGAAGAAGCTCCAGATACGCCTGAATATATCCAAATTGATTTTGACAAAGGAGTACCCGTTGGTTTAAATGGAGTAGCGATTAATAATGTTGAATTAATCAAAGATTTGCATAATATTGGTTGTAAACATGGAATAGGAAGAGTCAACCATATGGAAGATCGAGCTATTGGATTAAAATCGCGAGAGGTATATGAAATTCCAGCCGCTCTAATTTTAATTAAAGCACATAAGGATCTTGAAAAATATGTGTGTACTAAACATGAAAATTCATTTAAAACTATAGTGGATCAAAGATGGACGGAATTGATTTATGATGGTTTATGGGTTGACCCACTAAGAGACGCTTTAGAATCTTTTATTAATGTCGTTAATCAAAAAGTAACTGGTAATGTAAAATTGAAATTATTTAAAGGGAATGTTAGTGTTGTTTCAAGAGAATCCCCTTATGGATTATATAATTTAAATTTGGTAACTTACGACACAAACAGCACTTTTAACCAAAAATATAGTTATGGGTTTATACCATTATGGGGTATGCAAAGTGAGATCGGATTTCAAGTAAAAAATACAATTAATGCATTAGAAAAGTTAAAAAATAATTCTCAAGCAATAAAATTAAATAATGAGTATATGAGGAAAAAATAAAATTGTTAAAAAATAAAAAAAGAGGTGATAAATGAAAATGTATTATCGAGGATATATATTAATAAGATTAAAAGTAATTGGTACTGAATGGAAGGTTGTAGATAAGCTGATTGATTTGAAGTCAACAGAACTAAAAGAAGATTGGAAGATTACCTACGCCACTCCACTTTATGGTGCCTGGGATGTGATCGTAGAATGTTCATTTAATAAACTTAAGGATTTAGACACAATCGTTACCTTTTGTCGAATTGATAAAGAACTATCTCAATGGATTGAAGAAACAACCACTCTGATGGGATCCAAAAATGATTATCCCGGTTAATTCTTCTTTTTAATCCATAAAAAACAAAAAAATAATTATTATATTATTTTGATTTCAAAACAATAGTTATTGCTCTTGTTAATCTTATAACATCCATAACATTACCTAGCTCTACTATAATCTCTTCGCGAGATATTGCGTGCGTAAAATCTCCTTTCCCCTCACAAATTCTCACGATAGCATCTGATTTACCAAACATTACTATAATTGGCTCAGATTTGGATCCATCTGATACTTTACTTTTTTGGTTTTTTATTTCCAAATAGAAGGGTTCGTCGTTATCAAGATTAAACTGGAAAGACATCTCCCAATCGACATCTTCCCCCGCAATATTTGTCACAAATATGGCTTGAGCTTTTGGATTTTCGTTCATTCTCTCAATGATTTTCATTAAGTATTCTTTTGCTTGTCCCATTTCTACACGCCTCCCTCGTATTCTGGTTTTGATATCCAATTATCATATTCATCCTCCGGGACAAAGAAGAAATCCGTCATTTTTCCTTCTCTTTCCTTGTTGAATACTGCTTTAACTCTTTTTCCCTTTTTGATTTTAGAGGGAACTAAATTTTCAGAAAAAATCCCTTGAAGTAACGCGGTTTCTGCCCCATCTAATTTTATAAATCCAATTCCATAAGGTATGGCTTTAATAAAGGCTGAAGTTGTATACCAAACAATCGTGCTCACTTCAATAGTCCCAGTTTGTTTAAGCTCCAACCAGTCCGCAGGCTCATAACAATCAGAACAATTAATTCTAGGAGGCATCCAAATTTTTCCACATTTCTTACACTTTGTACCTAAAAGTCTTTTATTTTTCATTAATTCAATAAAAAACTTTGATTGTCCACCCATCGTGTATTTATAGTTAATTCTTATGACATCTCGAATTTGATGGTCTTGAAACTCTTCGCTCATGGTTTTTTCAACCCCTCCTCGTTTGCCATTACGATTACCGCAGCATAAGCTGCACCCGGACCTCCAATAGAATGAGATATAGCTCTTCCTTTAGTTATTGGTACTTGATGTTTACCCGCATCTTCTCTTAATTGAAGAGCAGCTTCACCTGTACTCATAATTCCCGTTGCACCAACAGCGTGACCACAACCTATCAATCCACCTGAAGGACAACACGGGAGTTCTCCTTCTAACCAAGGACCCTCTCCCGGTTTTTCGAAGGTTTTTTCAATCCATGGACCTCCCTCTCCATAAGGTACAAATCCGAGTTCTTCATACGAGATTACCTCTTGTCCTGAAAATGCGTCATGGAGTTCTGCTAAATCAATTTGCCCCTTTATTTTATTATAATCTAGACCAGCCATTTTATATGCTGCTTTTGCCGCAAATATATTCGAATATAACCGTCCCATATCTTCACGATTGCCAATAAAACAATCAGTATTCGCTGCATCGACTCCTGTAATCCAAATGGGTTTTTCAACCCCTAACTCTTTTACTTTATCTTCATTTGCTAAAATTAATGCAGCTGAAGCCTCAGAGTAAAGGCAGCAGTCGAGTAATTTGAAGGGATAGCAGATTATTCTGGAATTCATTACATCCTCAACAGTAACTTGCATTGGAGATTGAGCCTTAGGGTTTAAAATTGCATTACCGTGATTTTTGACGCTTACATATGCCATCTGTTCTTCAGTTGGATTACCAAATTCTTCGTAATGAGCGTTAACCATTGAAACATATGAGCTAGCAGCCATCATGCCCATTGGGTATTCGTATGTCATGTCCGCTGAATAAGCAATTGCGTTCAAAACTTCGGGGGTTGTAACACCAGTCTGTTCATCATAACAGTCATTACATTTCTCTAAGCCAATACATAGACAGAGATCACTCAATCCAGAGGCTACTTCAGCATATGCCATTCGAACTGTGTACCCCCCTGTAGCCCCTCCAGTTGCTATTCTCGTTCCAGGTTTATTATTCAGTCCTAAATAACTATTGGTAAAGATATCCGGCATAAATTGTCGCTCGAAGAGCTCATTATATATTCCATAAACGGCTGATTGAAGATCGTTATGCTTTATTTCAGCTCCATTTTTATTCGCGTCTTCAAGAGCCATTTTAGTTGCATCGTAAGCGAGTTCGAAATATGTTTTATCTAAATATCGCGCTCTAAAAGGAGTTATTCCTATTCCAATTATAGCAACTTTACTCATATTTTTCACTAAAAATTGTTTTTTTTTTTGATTTTAAATATATTTTATATTAGATTCGTTTGTTAATTAATGTTATAACGCTATGAAAAATTAATATAAAAAAGAAATTACTTAAATTTTTATCTTGTTAAGGTCTCGCTTTTTAGCTTTATTTAAAAATATGCCATGTAATAGCGACCACAATATAACCCCTGTGAGTGCAAACCATTGTAGAGTATAGTTGGAATACTCTACTGGTAGTCCAAATATAAAAAAGATCAGATATCCCATCCAAAGCATACTATATAATGCACCAGTTATAAATGATATAACTACTAAAATCTTGGAAACTTTTACATTTAGTCGTTCAATAAACCCATATAAAATGAAAGCAAATGAACCTAATATATAGTGACTTACTGAAGTTGTACCATGAGTTAAAAATAAAATTGAAATGTCCCTTTCAAAGGGAACTAAACTTAAGATATTATGGCTAATCATTGAAATAAGAGAACTCAATGCAGTAATTTTGATTAATAAAACACTAACCTCTTTTTTTTGAAAATATTTTATTAAAGAGAAATATAGAGGCCCTTGACAAAAACTAGCAATTATCAATCCTATACTAAAAATTATACTTGGGATAAACGGTCCTGTTCCTAAATCACTTACAGCATATGATATTATATTGAAACTAGGATCTAATGAAGAGTGCAATAAAAATGAGACTATAGCTGATGTTGCTATAGATACTGACCCAACAATTCCAAAGTACGCGCCTTTATCTCGGAAGAAATTTATAATTACTTTTTTAGTCAGATTTCTCACAATGTAGCAAATTCAATTCTTTTAAAATTCTAAATGAAGAGTTATATCAATTTATAATAACACCCAATTTTTTTTTCCTTAAAATATTTTTTAATAATTTGAGACAGATTTGTACTCTTATAAATAAGATTTTTTAATCTCAAAATGGTAGTATTAACTATCATATAATGAAATCTATTTAAGTAAAAAGATGATAAAGACCAGATTAACTGAATTATTGGGGATTAAATACCCTATTATAAGCGCTCCAATGGGACCTTTTTACACTACTAAGTTAGCGGTTGCTGTTTCTGAAGCGGGTGGGCTTGGTGTAGTAAGTCATGCGACTTTACTGGGAAAAAATTCTGTAAAAGACATGATTACGCAGTTAGAATATGTCCTTGAACACACGGACAAACCATTTGGTGTAAATGTTCGAACAGCTCGACTTCAAACCGATCATAAAATAATGCTAAGGAAAATTATCCAAAATATCAACCAAAATCCTAAGCTTCGCGAACAATTAGTTTATATCATAACAAGCGCAGGAGGTTCCAAATTTGCCAGCAAATTATTGAAAGAAAAAACTCCAGATGTAAAACATTTCCATGTTTCTCCTGCATTATGGTTAGTAGATAAATCATTTGCAGCAGGGTGTGATGGGGTATGTGCGACTGGAACTGAAGGGGGCGGCCATCAAAGCTATGAAGGGATTACTACATTAGTGTTAGTTTCGCAAGTGGCTCAAAAATACCCCGAGAAACTACTAGTTGCATGTGGTGGGATCGCAAATCCAGAAACCGTAGCGGCGGGATTAGCAATGGGAGCAGATGCTGTCGTTATGGGGACACGATTTATAGCATCAACTGAAAGCGAGTTTCACCCTAATTACAAAGCTTTAATTCCACCAGCAACAGCTCGAGATACTATGCTCACCACTGGCGGTTTTGGTCCGATTAGGCTATTGAAAAATAAATATTGCCTTGAGCACGGAAAAATCATGACAAAAGAAGAAAAAATTACTCAAGAATTAGCATACGATCTGGATTCACTTCGGGAAGATTTTCATCACTACGAAATCGTGTATACTCAAGGAGATGTAGAAAACGGAGCTATTCCTATGGGTCAAACTTGCGGTATGATCGATTCCGTAATGGATGTTGGGGATATCATAACTGTGTTCTCAAGAAAAGCAGAAGAAATATTAAAGAACCTTTCTTCTAGGATATCTTAATATTTAAAAATAAGATACTTTATTTTTCTTATCTTTATCAAACTTCTAAAGATCTTTTATATAAAGTTTTATCTGGAACAAAACTCATCATAATTAAATCGTCTCTAATTTCCCATCCTTGTTTGCTGTAGAAATCCACAACTTTTTTATTATACTTTTCGATGAATAAATGAATTTTGTGGACTTCTTTTCTCCGAAATCTCTCAATTAAATCATCTATAATTGCTTTACCATAGCCTTCTTTCTGGCAATCTGGGTCTACAGCAAGATGGTGAACATATCCTCTCCTACCATCGAAAGTACCTATTACTACAGCTACAACTTTTTCTTCTTCTTTCCCAATTAGGAATAACTCTGGATTTCGATTTAGAATCCTTGTTATTTCATCTTTAGTGTCTGAGGAACCCACTCCAATTTCTGCCCTTTTCCAAAGTTCCAAAACTTCATGATAGTACTGCATTTCGAAATTTTCTATCTTCATATTAATCATCAAAAGAATTTATAGAAAGTTCATTTATTTTTTTTCTTATACTCCTTTTATTATCAATAATTTCTTTGATATATTTTGAAATTTCTTTTCTTTTCTTTAAATCAGATGGAATTGGTAATTTCACATCCATTATTCTATTACCAATTGTAGCAATAGTTCCTTGTATAAATGTTATCGCCCTAATTTGTTTCTGAACGATTTCTAGATTTAAAAGGTGCAATATAAGATAAGAATCAATGTTCTCATCGTTTGCAAGTGTTTTTATCTGGTAAATGTGGCTCTGGATGATAATCTTTGTATCCAAATTGGTGATGAACGCGGTTTTGCCAATTAAATTTGGACCACCGTCTTTAACCAAAAGAATATCTCCGATTTCTATATTCTGTTTGTTTTTAAACTGATTATAAACTTCCTCAGAAGTTTTCTTATGCGAATTTAAGTTGATTTCCCAATTATTAATTTCACTTGTACGTATAAACGGGATAGAGCCTAAGCCATAAACTTGAGAACCAATTTCGTCACCTCTGGGGAGGAAATCTTTGTTTTTAGTGTATATTATTCCTTTTTTAATCAGTTCACCAATAGATATTAATTGAAAGTCATCATTTTCCTCTAAGGCTTTCAGAGGTTTTTCCACGCCAGTATAATAATATGGTATGAAAATATTATTCTTAATTTGATTTTGGTTTAATTTGAAAACTTTTTGGTCTTCTATATAACTGAATGCAGTACTTTCATTAATTTTCATGTGTAAATCTAACAATTCATTATTTACAATTGGTTTATTATTCAAATCGTATTTTTTACTCCCATCTTTGTTTAATTTATATTGTACTTTTCCATCCTTGTCATGTCCTACATGTTCGACAATGGCGAAATCAATGCTATAATTTGATGGAGCTTCTTTTAATTTTTGAAAGAAAAGAACGCTTGTTTTATTACATGTGTAAGGTTGAAAGGTATTTGGATCTAGACTAATAATTCCAAGTATTTTTCCCTGGCTTCTTAAATACTCCCAAATATATCGGTTTGAAGGGTTACCAAAAAGACCCTCCGGTAAAATAATTCCTAATTTTCCACCATTACCCAATAATTGAACACATCTTTCTATGAATAGAATTTGTGGCGGCTGTTTTTTAACTAACTGATTTTGTTTAACCCATATACCGCCCCCATAATCCCATTTATGAGCTAAATCATAGTGTTCTAAAATCTCCTTATTATCAATAGGAATTTTAGCTCCAAAAGGAGGGTTGGTAAATACATAATTAAAGTGGTTATTTTTTATAAAATCTGAAGTTTCATTTCGATAATTGTTTGAATCTAATGAATCCTCGCAGAATATATTAGATTTACCTTGGCTTAAAATATTAATATATAATTTACAAATTTTTGCTAAATATGAATCTTTATCCATTCCATGAAGATTAGAGATTATTTCACTATACTTTCTTTCAATGACTTCTTGATTGGAATATTTCTGCTCGATTTTTGATAATAAAAGGTCCTTACATTCTAATAAAAAACCACCATGTCCACAAGCGGGATCTATAATCTTAGAATCTATCTCTGGATCTAAATAATTTACCATAAACTTTACAACACTCGCCGGTGTAAAAAATTGACCTCCAGCTTCTTTTAACAACCTGCTTACAAAAATTTCAAACGCGTCTGCCAGAATATCACTAGAAGAATCCAACAGAGAAATGTTTTGTAATTTCTCAACAATTAATACTACTAGTTCTTTATTCAAGCTGATAGTTTCATTTTCATTAATAATTTCTTTATATTTGTTTTTTAAATTCTCTTTAAAGAATAGCTTAAGACGATCAAGCAAATCATGACTCTCTTCGCCTTCCCGAATGCTGAATGTCATAACTGAATCGGCTGAAGAATTATTTTTCTCATCAACCAATTTACATAAAATTAAGTTTATTACTTCTTTAGAACGGGCTCTTGTATCCGTTTCAGTATGTTTTAATTTTCCATAAAGATGTTGATTGATTTCTAAAAATTCTTTTTTTAGATTTGAAGATTTTATTAGATCTCTTTTCCTAATTATCTTATAGTTTCCTTCCTTGGTAAAGGCGTCTAGTGTTTTAGGCATTATAATTTCATTATGTTCTCAATATTATTATTTTTTAATGAAAGAAAATAAATTTTATTCATGTCTGTTAATAATTTAGATTTTGGAGAGCATATCGAGTTTGCTATAAAAAAAAGGTTCGGCATTATTACTCTTAATAGAACTCAAAGATCAAATGCTTTTACCCAAGATCAACTAATGCATCTAAAAGAAGCTATAGAGCACTGTCAGAACGATAGCAAGTTAAGAGGTTTGATTTTAACAAACAATGGCTCCTCTTTTAGTACGGGTATGGATTTAGACGTTATTGATGGGAGTGATACTTTCGCAGTTAAAAAACTAGAAGGAACGGCTGCAGAAGTATGTAAATTATTGTTCAATGGAAAGCCAGCTATATGTGCCATAAATGGCAGAACGATGGGAGAGGGGGTTGTTTTCTCGATTTGCTGTGACTATCGAATAGCCGTTGAAACCAGTTTCTTCCAGATGCCTGAAATAATGTCGGGGATCTTCCCTGGTACGGGATGCGTAATTTTATTTTCGAAAATAATAGGAATTCCATGGACAAAAAAGATGCTCATGTTTGGTGAAAAGATAAGCGCGATAAAAGCTCTCGAAATTGGGTTAATAGACCAAATTGTAGAAACAAAAGACCAATTAATTGAAGAATCTACAAAAAAAGCTCGCTTTCTCTTCTCAAAAAATCAAACTGTGTTACACGCAATTAAATTATGTAGTAATCATTTCATAGATAAATCTTATTCGGATGCTTATGAAATAGAGAAAATTGCTTCTGGGTGGTTTGAACATAAGGATAAAGAGAATTTCATTCAAGAATTTAAGAAAAAATTTGAGTAAAAGGCATTTTTTTTCTTTTAATTTTATTTATCAAGAAATTTATAGTGATTTTCGTCAATAACAGGTCTATATCCTATTTTCTGATAAATACTATTTGAAGTTGGATTACTTAAATCTGTAAACAAAAAGCAATATTTATTACCTTCCTCTAAAAGTTTTTTACTCAATTTTGCAACGCACTCAGTTGCGTATCCTTTTCTTCTTAAAGACAGTGGAGTATAAACGTAATTAACAAAGTTCCCATTTGGTGTCTTACCCGCTTTCCTTACCATTGAAATAGGTTCACTATCATCAAAAAGAAGATAAAAACTGCTTCGATTTTCTTCAAATTCTTTTGCAAAAGTCTTTTTTGATTGATCAATAACTTCATCTGTTACATCTATTAATGCTTCTCTCATCATTTCTTCCACCCACTTGAGAACTAGTGTCTGGTGAGCTTTCGATGCAACTGAAAAATGTCTGTCTCCAAGACATACTTTTGAAACTCGTTCTAATTTAAACACTCTTTCTTTTCTAAACAAATTACATTTTAAGGAATTTTTTTCGCACCATAAATTTGCGAATGTGTCCGCTGCCTCTTTAAAACTTAATACTCCAGGTAATTTTTCTTTTCGTTTAAAGAGTTCATCTACTAATGCATTAATATGTTCTAAATTGTCGGTATATGAGATTAAAAGATCGTGTGGCGGCGTTCTTAGAGCTATTAACTCTAATTCCTTGTTATTTATCAAAGAAAACAAAAGTGGCTTCTCTTCTTCGTAGTAGTTTTTACTTTTTTTAAGAGAAATAAGAATTGCCAAAGGGAGATTGTTTTCTGCCTCGTGTTTTAATAGAAAAGGGTATGCTACATTGTAAAATTCTTCTACATTTTCGTAAAATTTAGCTTCCATACTCTAATAAGAAGGCTTTCTTTTTTAAAAATTATTCCTTCTAACTCAAAGAATGCAGATTAAAGATTCTTCTTAAAATCATCCAATAATTTTTCGAAATTTTCAATTTCAGATTTGGAAATTGTTTTATTATTAATTTTTTCAACAATCCCTATAAAATCTCTAACAAGCGGATGTTCCAAAACAACGCAAGTTTGGTTTAAAGTATTAACATCCACAATAAGAGCAGATTTTAATATCTCTCCCGTCCCTAACACATCTTTGAATAATAATTCATTATCTTCTGTGTAGGATAGAATTACAATATCTTCTAATATCTTGGAGCCATCGTTTTTCTTGATTACCTTAAATTCACACATGTGTAATAAGTCACTTAAATCTTAATAATAGTGCTTTTAAAATTGGTTAAATTAAATAAAACCAAATTTTTTAAAATACGCTTAATAAAATAAAATATAGCAATTATTTAAAAGCTTACATGTAAAATCTTTAACAGAGGAAATTGATGAAAATATGGCAAGACCATATCAAAAAGCAAACATCCCAGGACCTGAGCAAGGAACCAGCGTTTACGATCCTAAGATCATGGCAAACCTCTTAAAGGACGATAAGAAGAAGGTTTTTGTCATAGGTTCAGAGTCTTTAACTTGGGAACTTAGTGGAAAAAAAGTAGTTGATTATTTCATAGAAATTGCAAATAAATTAGATTGTGATATCGTTTCTACAGGTCATACCTATAAGTACTTAAAAGACAAAATCTCAAGCGAGAAATTATGGGACATGTCTCTGATAAATATAACTGGTAGATTAGTAGATAAAGATTGGAAAGGGTTAGATGACGAAGGCCAATATGGTATGGCTATTTTTGGCGGGCATCTTGTCTATTATGTAAGTCAAACTCTAAGTCGATTAAAGAATTTTCAAAATCACTTGCGACTCATTGAATTAGATAAGTATTCCCATCCAAATGCTAGATTTAGCCTTCCAAATTTGAGTGACGACGATTGGAAAGATTTTTTAGAAAAGATAATTGAAAATTTATAAAATTAAAAATAGGAAAAATACTAAGAGGAGAATAACTAAATGAGTTTTTCAGATATGCCTGTTGATGTAGGTCCCGTTTATGAAGGAGAACGCATCAGGGCAAAACAAATGTATGTAGAATTAGGCGGTCCTAAGATGGAGAAGCATTTCGAGTTAGTACGGGTTAAACCTGCTAATGAAATTAAAGATGGAGAGGTAACTCTACATGGACCTGACTTAAAAGATATGGAAGAGGGCTCAACACATCCAATTGGAATTTTGGTAGAAGTTGCCGGACCAGAATTAGAAGAAGATTTAGAAGCTGTTTTTGAGAGACGGGTTCATGAATTCTGTAACTTTGTTAATGGTATTATGCATCTTAATCAAAGATATACTAACTGGTTGCGAATATCTAAATCAGCTTATGAGAAGGGACTCAACTCATTTGATATGCTTGGAACAATTTTAATTCGACTTTACAAAGCAGAACTCCCTATAATCGAGAAGGCACAAATAACTTTTTATACTGAACCAAAAGAAATTGAGAAACCATTCGAATTTGCGATGAGCATTTACGATAAAAGAGACGAAAGAGCTCGAACAATTCACGACGAAGATGTAGATATGTTTTATGGATGCGTATTGTGCCAATCCTTCGCTCCTACCCACGCGTGTTGTATCACTCCTGATCGTACAAGTTTATGTGGTTCAATTAACTGGTTTGATGCGCGGGCAGCTGCAAAGGTGGATCCTAAAGGTCCTCTCTTTGAAATACCGCCTGGCACCTGCTTAAATAAAGAAGCAGGAGAGTTTACAGGTATTAACGAAATGATTAAAAAGCGTTCATTAGGTGAGATCGACAGAATTTATCTCTATAGCGGTATGGAATTCCCTCATACATCATGCGGTTGTTTCGAAGCGATTGACTTCTATATTCCTGAAGTAAATGGACACGGAATTGTTGATCGAAACTATAGCGATGTAGCAATTAACGGGCTTCCGTTCAGTGCGATGGCAAACCAAACAGGTGGAGGCAAACAATTACCCGGCTTTAATGGTGTGAGCATACAGTATATTATTAATAAGAATTACCAAAGATTTGATGGAGGAATAAATACTGTCGTGTGGATGCCAAAAGCTGTAAAAGATCGGGTTGGCGAATTCCTCCCGCAAGATCTTTTACCCAAAATTGCGACCGAAGAGGAAGTTACCGACATTAACGATTTAAAGAAATGGCTGGAAGATGTTGATCATCCAATAGTGAAGACTTGGGCAGAAGTCTTAGGTGAAGAAGAGGAAGAAGAGGAAGGTGAATGGGAAGCTGAAGGTGCAATGGTTCCAATGGGAACACAAGCATTTACGATTCCGGGAGCAGGTGGCGCGGGTGGATTCAAGATTATTTTAAAAAATTGTAAGATTCACGCGGAATCAATCATAATCAAAAAGATCGAGCCTAAGGGCAGAAAGAAATAAAAAATCTTAATCTGTTTTATTTTTTACTTTTTTTATATTTCCATTTATAATTACTATTTATTTTCGCTTAGTAGTTTAATTCGGTTTATTATATTCCATTTTTTCACGAATTTTGTTACCATAGAGGGTAGTAAATGTTCCCATTGTTCACCTTTAATCATAGATTCACGAATGTCGCTCCCACTAAGCCCTTTTTCCTCTAACGGTACTTCCCATAAAACATGAACCTTCAAGCCTAATGATTCTAAGTATTTTTTCTTTTGTCTTCCCCAATCGTCGTAAATTGAAAGGAAAAAAACCACATCCATAGGAACATAATATTTTAGAAGCTCAGGAACATTTATAGGAAAAGGTACAATTGAAAACTCTGAAAATGCCATTCCCTTCTCGAGTAAAGATTCTTTTATCATTACATAGCGCTCGTAATATGTTAACGGATTAGCGATCGGTTGGCTGCGATGTGGATTTGAGTCGTGATCCTTAGTTAGAGACGGATCTGGATTTGTAATTCCTACAATCAAGTGCTTGCAAAATTTCTTTCCAGCTATTAAAAATTTCATGTGATCGTTGTGAAGTATTTGAAATCTTCCATGAATCGTACCAACATCGTATTTATATTTATCTTCTGGCATTATTTACCATATAACAGAGAATTTTTTGGTGTAATTGGTTAAATCTTTATTAATTTTTCACGTAAATGCGAATCGAATAATTCATATAATGTAAATAACTTTTTCATTTTGCGTTATTCACTATTTCTTTAGACTTTTTCAATTTATAAATCTTTACAGATACATAATTCATATTATAGCAAATAGACTTCACTTATACAAAGCTTATGACAAGCATTAATTTATCTAATCCTCAGTCAAGAAATTATGAAAGAACTCAAGAGTGCGATAATAGAATTACAAAATTCATACATGCCAGCGATATCCACTTAGGCAGCCATCAGTATCGAAACGATAATCGAGCAAACGATTTTATATTTTCATTTGAAGAAATATTAGCGAAGGCTATCACTTATCAAGTTGATTTTATTCTATTAGGAGGTGATGTATTTACATCTTTAGAAATGTTACCAGGTAGATTGACTACAATTGTTAACATTTTAAGAGATTTCAAGAAAAAAACTAGCGACAGAATTCATATCATAGCGATAGAAGGAAATCACGATATTCGCAAGTTCTCAAGGGGCGTAAGATTTAGTCAACGAGGTCAATCATGGCTTAAATTTTTAGCGAGTTTAGGACTCATCGTGCTCCTGGATGCTGACATCAACGCGTCACCAGAACAAATGTTTAAGCCATACGATTTTCAAGTTCGAAAAGGTGGTAAAATTCAAATCAAGAATGTAGTAGTTTATGGGACCAGATATTTAAAAGAAAAACCAGAGGATTACCTATTAACTTTAAAGGAAGGAATTATAAAGAATGACGGAAATTTTCACATTCTCCTCCAGCATTTTGGTATTGAAGGCCAAATGGAACATGTTCCGGGCGTTAAATACGAAAAAATTAAGCATCTAAAAGAGAGAGTGCAATATCTTGCCCTTGGTCATTATCATTTACAATTTATTTTGGATGATTGGGTCTATAATCCGGGATCTTCTGAAGCGGCGTGCTCAACAGACTTTTCATTCAAACGAGGAGTGTTCTTAGTTACAATATCTAAAGATGAGCAATATTTTAAAGAAGTAAAAAAAATCCAGATATCCAATAGAGCCTACCGATGGGAGTCTATCTATTTCAAAACAGAAATCAGATCTAAAGAAAAAATCTATGAATATGTTATTCGCAAGTTAAAAAGATCTTTTAATTTAGAGAAAAATTATCATTTGGATCCTTCTAATATCCAAATTCCAGTACTTTTCCTTGTTTTAAAGGGTAAAAAACCTTTTCATAAATGTAAGATAGACAAGAAAGAAATAACTCAAATTATATGTGAAAACCTACCAGTGGTTGATGTAAGAATATATCCAAAGTTTTCTAATGATCTAACCACAATAGACACATTTGTATAAATCTTGAATGAAAATTGTGATAATCTAACTATTTTAAAGGATAAAAACAAAGATATATTTATGCGCCTAAAGTCTTTTTTGTTAAAAAATAAAGTATTTTCGATACTAACACTACTCTTTTCTATTTGGATTATTGTTCTGATTTTATTGGCGTTAATAGGTCCGAGAAGGATAGTGTTTTACGATGCTCTTGCGCAAGCCGATGTTTCATCTGAATATTCTAGTGTTCTACCATGGTTTAGATATATCATTGAACCTTTTGCAATAATAGCTTTTATCTTTGAATATGAATTTACTTGGCTTTTGCCTCTACTAATAATATATCCAATTATTCGAGTTGTTTATGTTTTCTTAAGAAAAAAAGGGAGATTATCTTCAGAAAAATACAACCAAATCAGACATGTATTAACAGATATCATTTATTTTGTATTTAAAGTCTTTTCTATAACGCTCGTTGCAATTTTGTCAATAATCCTAATAGGATTTTTAATCCAAGGGTTTTTTTTTGTCAATAGGTATTTTATGGTTCCTATTCAAATTGGAATACACCTTTGTTATATCTTAATAGGAATCAAGGTTGGATACACCATATTAAAGCTAATCCATCCAAGGCTTAAACTTAATCTTGCTCGTAGAATCGAGAATAATATTCGAAGAGCTAGTTCAAAAAAAACAAGAATTACTTATAATTTGAAAAAAGAATCTGTTTTTTTTGCCGGAATCATATTTTTACTACTTGGTACGAATGTTGTTTTATTATCTATACAATTTCCTCCTCACAGAATCGTATCCACAACACCTCTCGAGGACGACGAATTTTTATTTGATTTTCACATCCACACGACTTTCTCCGATGGATGGCTTACACCAGAAGAAAGAGTTATATGGTATATGGAACATGGTATATCTGGAGCTGCTTTTTCCGATCACGGTAACATAAGAGGAGCTCGAATTGCTCGAGAGTTTGTTGAAAAAAACAGATTGGATTTTACAGTTTGGATCGCAGAAGAATGGACAAATCACGAAACTAACCCTGAAATTCATATGAATTACTTTGGATTAGAGGAAGAAATCGTTCCACCCGAATCTTACACCCCTGGAGGTCCTAAAGTGATGAATGCTTCAGAGTTAATAAGTTACGTAAAAGCTAATGGTGGATTTATAACAGTAAACCATTATCACTATGAGCCTAATCCTAAAGGAGGATTTGGCACCCCTTATACTCTTGAACAATTAAGGGATTGGGGTGTTGATGGTTTTGAAATTATTAATGGAGGAAGCTATAATAGATATACAGAAATTCGTCAATTTTGCCTAGACAATAATTTAACTTGCATAGCAGGCTCCGATATTCATACAAATGAAGATTTAAACACATTTACTAAGTTAAAATTAGATGATCCTACCAATAAAACAATTGCAAATATTTTTAGGAACTTAAAAAACAACACACACGAGGCAATCGCTATTCAATTTTATCCAGATGTTGTAGATTTTTCAGGTGAGCTAACAGATTTAGGTTTTTATGTTTTAGAAGATTTTATTAACTATTTTTTAAACATAGATACATACCAAGCTCTTTCTTGGATGGTATGGTCGTCTACATTATACTTATTATTCTCCCTCTTCTACAGGAAGGCGAAAAAAGTCGAACTAAAACATTTAAAATGTAAAATCAATTAAGCAAAAATCAGATTTATATTCTTTTTAATTCTTTTAAATATAGTATGAGTTCTTATCTTCGTTGTATTTATCGTCGTCCTGATCGTCATCATCTTTTTTTCCCATTAACTTGTTAGAGAAAAATTTCATTAATTCATCGGGATTCATATCTTTAATTTCATTCATATCGATCCCTACAACCCCGGGATTCTTAAAAGGAGACATTTTAGCTTTCATTTGCTTTGCAATCTTTTCTTTATGCCTTGCGTGCATTTGCAGTTCCCTTTTCATGAGTTCTCTTAACTCATTTGCTACTAATACGTCTAATTCACTTGGTTTCCAAGATAGAAGTGATTCTGCCCCATAGAGTTTCGAAATTTTCTTAATAACCCTCTCCTTCTTAGTCTCTGGTATTTGATCTATTGAATCTAATCGTAAAATAGATACAATATTCAACCAATCAAGCTGGAAAGCCCAAGCTTCTTCTCCTGTCATAGTTTCGAAATTTTATTTTAACGATTAAAATAATTTAGGATTTTAGTTAAATGTTTCTTATGATTTTTCAACAAAATGTAAACATATAAATCTATGCTTTTTGTAATATTAAATCGAAAAATCGAAATGTATTATATGGATATGAAGAAATTTTAATTTTAATTTAAATTTGAGTCGATTTTAGAAGAAAAAAGTGGTAAAAAACTAAAAAAACGCTTTAAAGGCGGAAATCACTAGTTCTGGTTGGTCGTACATCACCCAATGGGACGATTTTTCAGCACGGACAATCTTTAAGTCGTTAACATAATCGGATAATCCTTCCAAAACTGACGGCAAAACTGCTATATCTTTCATACCATGGATAACTAAAGTTGGGACTGTAATTTTTCCACTCCAGTTTTTAAAAGAAGTATTTGCTCTGTAATAATTCACTCCTCCCAGAATTGCATCTGCTTGCTTCCAGGCACTTAAATACTGCTCCTTATCGAAATCAGTAAAGGTCTTCTCGTTTTTAGTAGAGAAAACAGCGAATTTTAGCCACTTATAGTCGTTTTCAAATAGAAATTTTTCTCCGTCAGGTTTAAGAAATTCATAAATGTAATAGCTGGCTTCTTGTTGATTTTTATCTGTTCTTAATTTTTTTTGAAAAATTTTCATGTGAGGGGCGTTCAATATCGCTAACTTGTGTAATAATTCAGGATACTTTTCAGCAAATGCCCATGCCACTGCGCCTCCCCAATCGTGTCCGGCAAGAAAAATTTTTCCTAAGTTTAAAGTTTCAATCAGACCTTTAATATCTTCAATTAAAAACTCAATTTTATAGTTTTCTACGCCTTCTGGTTTGTCAGACAGATTATATCCTCGCATATCAGGGATGATTAATTTATAATTCTTTTTAAGACCGCGAATTACGCTTTTCCAACCATACCAAAAATCTGGAAACCCATGAAGTAAAACTAAGGGTGGTCCTTCCCCTGTTATAACAGTATGAAGTTTTACCCCATTCGTTTCAATCATTTTCTCTTCAATTTCATCAAATAATTCCATTTTTATTTACCATTTTCTTTTATGATTAAATTAGGTTTTATTGATTTTCCTCTCATATAAATTAAACTTCTAGAAAACAGAAATTAAAATATATTACAAATTAAAATCGAAAAGAAAAATTAAAATATAAAGAGTTTATTAAAAAAATCTTTTATGATATTATTCAAAATATCTATTAAAAGAATCCTCGAAATCTTTCATAAGAGGATTATTAAGTTCAGCGAATTTATAACTCCCAGTTGGCAATTTTTCCTCTTTTGAAAAATGGTTCGTAAAAGAGCTAGCAAAATCGCGCGCACTTAAGCTTTTTTCTTCGGCGAACTGAATTTCGCCGAAGTATTCCAGGTATTCAGGTATCGTGTCACTCATTTTTATGTTCACTTATTTCCTATTTGTTAAATTTTTAGTCAAATACTATGTTAATCAAATAGATCTTTTTTTTTAATAAGAAAAGATAGGTTAGTATATAAATGTTTTCCTACACTTGCAACGGTTAAAATTTCTTACTTTTGACCGAATCCTCATTCACTGAATGAACGTTCATTTATTTTGTGTTGATCTTTATTATTCAACGAAAAATATAGGAAAGATATTAAAAAAAAAACACTTTTTCAAATATTCCCATCATTTTCCTGCCACCCCTAATAGCTTTTTTTACCTACTCCGTAAATTGTAGTTACCTTCTTACTTCTTATAGATAGACGTACCCCAAAAACATAATAAATCAATATAAAATTGAAAATTGAAAAGTAATAAATTTTAACATATTTTCTTAAAATGTAATAATAATTTTTTTGAATTTTGACGTAATACAAATTGTTCATGATTTTTTGAGTTGACCATAAGTGAGCTTAAGAGAGAAAAAGTCTGAAATAATAAAGAAGGAGAAGAGAGATTTATTTATAATATCAGCTCTCACTGTTTTTGAAGAAAAAGGATTTAATAATACTCGTATAAAAGATATCACAAAACGGGCTAATACAAGTGTAGGGAACTTCTATAATTACTTTAATTCAAAAGAGGAAGTAATTGAAGTATTAATTAGTGGATTAGCTGAACTTATGATAAGCAAATTTAGAGAATTATTTATCTATTTTAAAAAAAACAGAATTCCACCAATCTCTGCTGTCAAGAATCTTTTTCGAGGATATGCTAAGATGTTTAAAGAAAAAAAAGAATCATTTCTAATTTTTTTTGAGCAATTGGGGGGAATGGATCAGAAATTCCGAAACAAAAGAAATGAGATTCTTGACAACTTTACGAATGAGGTAGAAAAAATCATCTCAAGACTAATAGAATTCGGAGCTCGTGATCAAAATCCTAAAATAACAGCTAGAGTTTGGACATCTACGGTACTTGGAGTCTTTATTTGGTGGATTCGGAGTGATTTTGAACTTGAAGAGGAAGAACTTATTGAAAATT
>Ga0255055_10000527_pt1 | contig 29681 bp, 22 predicted proteins | sample JV7_2_27_MG_FD_188633 | JGI IMG/M metagenome (GOLD analysis project Ga0255055, IMG submission 188633) | Seawater microbial communities from Jervis Inlet, British Columbia, Canada - JV7_2_27 | ecosystem: Environmental > Aquatic > Marine > Inlet | place: Canada: British Columbia | collected...
CGACTCTTAGATGTACTGCCCGCCGTCGATCTTGATCACCTCGCCGGTGATGTGACGCGCGCGGTCCGAGCAAAGAAAGGAGACCAGGTGGGCCACGTCTTCGGGTGTGGCGAAGCGGCCCAGCGTGGTCTCGGCCAGCGCGGTGGCCTGAAACTCGGGCGCGAGATTCTCCATCATGTCGGTCATCACCAGGCCCGGCGCGACCACGTTAACGTTGACGTTGAACTTGCCCAACTCTTTGGCCAGCGACTTCGACATCGCGATCTCGCCGCCCTTCGATGCCGCGTAGTTGGACTGCGCGAACTTGCCGCGCATGCCGTTGATCGACGAGAGGTTGACGATCTTGCCGTACTTCTGGTCCTTGAAGACCAGGGCCGCGGCCTTGTTGTAGTTGAAGTAGCCCTTGAGGTTGACGGTGATCACCTGGTCCCACTGCTTCTCGGACATCTTCCAGATCACGCCGTCCCAGGTGATCCCTGCGTTGCAGACCATGATGTCCAGCCGGCCGAACGTTTCCACGACCTGCCGGACCATCTTTTCGGCATCTTCGTGGCTCGACACGTCGGCCTTGACCGCCAGGCCCTTGCGGCCCATTTTCTCGATCTCTGCCACGACCTGATTGGCTTCCGTGTCGTGCCGGCGGTAGTTCACCGCCACGTTGGCGCCCTCTCGGGCGAGATCCAGCGCGATGGAGCTCCCGATTCCCAGGCTACCGCCGGTGACGATCGCTCCCTTTCCCTCGAGTCCTAGATTCATGACACCGTCCGTGTTTTCACTGTTGATGGGAATGTGCGCCAATATAGCATAGGGAACGGAGTTGATTTCTCACTCTCAGGGTAGCCTTTCTCCACAACGCGAGGCCGTCGCACCGACGGGCGTAACGGCGCACGGAGAAGCCACTTTGGCCCCCGGGTTGATTCGGCGCCGCCCCTCGGGATAATGTCCGCGGGTCCATTGGTCTTCCCCCTGCGGAGTCGGGCATGCCCTGGTTGGAGATCCAGCGCCAGAACCAGCAGAGCCACCGCATCGCCGTAGAGGCCGGCGCGGTGCTTCGGGTCGGACGCGCGGCGGACAACGACGTGCCGCTGGTCGAGGAAATCGTGGTCTCGCGTCATCACGCCGAGATCGCTTACGACGGCGAGCGCTGCACCGTAAAAAACCTGAGCACGACAAACGGGACCTGGATCAACGAGCGGCGCATCACCGAGCCGACCATCGTCGATCCCGGGACGTGGATCCACGTGGGAAAGACCCGCATGCGGCTGGTCGTCTCCGGAACCGCAGAGCAGACGGCACCCCAGCCCATCATCTCGCCGTCCCAGCCAATGACCGGCGAGTCGGTGATGCTCTCGGTGTCCGAGGTCATGGATTCGGTTCAGCGGGACGCGGTGCCCGATCCCCAGCTCCGGGCGTTCGCCACTTTGAGCAAGGCCAGCGGGCAGTTGCTGGCCCAGAGACCACTGGACGAGGTCCTCGAGATGGTCGTCGACCTCGTCTTCGAGATCGCCGCGCCCGACCGCGGCGCACTGATGCTGCTGGAAGGAGAGCCGCCTGCCCTTCGTCTTGCGGCGTCCCGCGGATCGGTGACCGACGACGGTGGGCTGTCGATCAGCCGGACGATCGCGGATCAGGTGATCGAGCAACAGCAGTCGGTGATGACCACCGACGCTCAGATGGACGGTGAATTCGCCGAGGCAGTGTCGATCGTGGTGCAGAACATCCGCTCGGCGATGTGCGTGCCGCTGTGGGACAACAAGCGGGTCATCGGCCTGATCTACGTGGACACGCAGAGCGGTCCTAAACGTTTCAGCAAGGGCGACCTCGAGGCGCTGACCCTGGTGGCCAACGTGGCGGCGGTGAAGATCGACAACGTTCGTCTGTTCCAGCAGGAACAGCGCATGAAGGAGATCGAGCGCGAACTGCGGGCGGCGGCGAGGATCCAACAGCGACTGCTGCCCGCGGAGCCGCCGCAGGTTCCCGGCTACGACTTGTGCGGCTACAACAGGCCCTGCTTCGACGTCGGCGGAGATTACTTCGACTACCTGCTGCGTGACCCGGCGACGTTGTCGATCGTTGTCGGCGACGTCTCCGGCAAGGGCATGGGCGCGGCGCTGCTGATGGCCTCGATCCAGGCATCGCTTCACGCCCACGCCTCGACGTCGGCGTCGGTCGAAGAGCTGGTCTCCCAGCTCAACCGGGCGGTCTGCCGGAATTCCGAGCTGGAGAAGTTCTGCACCTTCTTCTACGGCGAGGTCGACGTGGGCAGCGGCACGCTGCGCTTCTGCAACGCCGGTCACAATCCGCCGCTACTGGTCCGCGCGGCAGGCGGAGCGGTCGAGAAACTCATCGGCGGCGGCATGGTCCTCGGTTTCGAGCCCGACGTGTCCTACGTCACCCTTGAGGTCCGGCTCGAGCCGGGCGACCTGCTGGTGGCCTATAGCGACGGGGTTACCGAGAGCATGAACCTCGATGAAGAGGAGTTCGGCGAGGAGCGACTGATCGAGATCGTGCGCGCCTGCAGCGAGGAGCCCGTGGAGCAGGTGCGCCATCGCGTCGACGCCGCCGTGGCCGAGTTCGTGGGCGAGGCAAGTCCTTTCGACGACTATACGTTGGTGCTGCTCCGCCGCGCCCCGTAACCCACCCACCCCTGTGGCCTCGTCGCCCCGGGCCCGAAGGCCCGGGGCGTCAGGTCAGGCATCTGACCCTTGGGGGGAACTAACGCTGCTGGATGTCGCTGAGACCGGAGGACCGGGCTTCCGTCTCGACTTCGTGGTACGGGCGCGCCATGGCGGCGCCGCAGTTGTTGGCGACCTCGCCGTTGATGCAGCTGTCGCCACCCTTACCGCCGTTGATCTTGTCGCGGCCCTCGCCGCCGTCCAGGAAGTCGTTGCCCCAGTGGCCGGTCAGCGTGTCGTCGCCGTCACCGCCGAAGATGATGTCGGACCCGCGACTACCGTGGATGGCGTCGTCGCCGTCGTATCCGCAGAGGAGATCGTTGCCACGGAATCCCTGAATCGTGTCGTCACCTGGCGTGCCGGCGATCACGTCGTCGCCGTGGGTGCCGTGCAACTCACCGTTGTACGGCTGACCGTCGTACAGGCCACCGTGAACGATTCCGTTCTCATCGACGAAGACCGTGGCGTCGACGCCGTTACAGTTCGGCGGCAGCTCGGTGATGGTGATGTTGTCGACGTCGAAGTCGTGGGTGAAGGCCAGGGCATAAAAATAACCAGGCTCATACGTGTGGAAGTGGAGCTCGTCGACGCTGGCCAACACATCGGCAAAGGTGCGGCCCGGAGGGAGCTGCGGCATGTAGGTGTTCGGATCTTCGGGTCCGCCGAATCCGGTCCAGCCTTCGGGGACTTCCGTAGCGCTCGGGTTGGGGATGTCGACCGTGAAGGTCCTCCAGCCGTCGTTACGGTCCTGGAACGGGCCGACGACGTACATCACCGAGGTCCAGGGCCACCAGTAACCCGTGTCGGGGTCGGTGTAAGGGTTGTCGTAGTCGATGAACTCGACGACGAGCTGGCGGTACTGTTCCACCGGGAAGCCGTCGGGGTTGAAGAACGAGACATAGTCGTAGCGATTGACGTTGAGGTCGAGCGTGATTCGCACGGGACCTTTCTGGGTGTAATCGCCGATGAAAGCCGGATCGTCGGCATTCCAGAAGTCGAACCTCGTGCGCACCTCCCACACGTCGTTGCAGTAGGTGGTCTTGAAGTTCCAGAAGGCTCCCGGGTTGCCGCCGTCGTCGAACAGCGTCTGACAATCCGGACCGGCGTACCAGCCCTCCTCACCGTTGTCGAAGGTCACGGTCTTGCCATCGAATGCGTGTACGGTTGATACCAGACCGACCGCCACGATCGCAATCGTCAGGGTCCGAAGCAGATTGCGCTTCATTGCTTGCTACCTCCTCGATGCCGGCGGGGTTTCTCGGCTCGCCGGCGAGTCATTACGTCCAGTGACTTGAACACGAAGTGTTCGACTGGATCCTACCGACGGCCCGAAAGGTCAACCATCGGACTTAGGCCCGACGGCGGGGTGCCGGGTGTCGAATCGTGGTGGGTCGATTGACGAACAGGGGTAGGACCAAAGTCCTACTTCGGATCCCCGTGGGGGAAACCTCCGGGTACCGTGAAATGTACGGTCAAACCGCGATCGGGATTCCGCGTGGCCCACAGGCGACCACCGTGCGCGTCGATGATCGACGAGCAGATGGTCAGTCCCATCCCCATCCCTTCGGACTTGGTCGTGAAGAATGGGTCGAACATGTGAGTCAAGACATCTTGTGCGGTCCCGGGACCCGTGTCCAGGACCTCCACCACGACGGAGCGGTCGCTTTGCGCTCTCGTCCTGACGGTGATCTCCCGTTCGGTCGTTCCCGCGCCGGCCATCGCCTCCGAGCTGTTGTGGGCCAGGTTGAGCACGACCTGCTGGAGGTGGATCCGGTCTCCCGTGACCACCGGCAGGTCCGGGGCCAGGTCCATCACGAGCTTCGCATCATGATGTTCGGCGTCGGCCCGGGCGATTAGCTCGACATCGCGCAGGACATCGTTGATCTCGAGCGGCTCCCGCGTAATCTCCCGACGACGCACCAGCTCGCGCAGGCGCTGGATGATGTCGCGCGCGCGCCCTGCGCCGAGGACGATGTCCCCCAGGGCGTCGTCCACGTCGGTCTTGTCGACGTCGGGAGCAGCGACGAGACGCCGCGTCGCCTGCGCGTTGCTCAGTATTGCCGTCAGAGGCTGATTCAATTCGTGAGCCAAAGCCGTCGCCAGCTCGCCCATCGCCACGAGACGCGAGACGTGCGTCAGTTCCGCCCTTGTGGCCTTCTCTCGCTCGGCCTGGGCCAGTTGGAGAGCCTCGTTGGCCTTCTTCATCTCTCGATTCGCACGCGCCTTCAGCCTGTAGCGGTTGTAGAAGAGCAGCACCAGCAGAATCAACAGAACCGACCCGCCCAGGAAGACGTTCCGCACGATTCGCTGGATCTCCTGGTTCTTGCGTAGAACTTCGATCTCGCGGTCCTTACGCTCCAGTTCGAACCGGGCCTGCAGCTCAGCCAGCTGCCGCGCGGTCTGCTCGTCGAGCAACTCGTCGGCAACGTCCTTGTAACGCCGGTAGTTGTCGAGCGCACGCTCGGCGTCACCCATGCGCTCGTAAGTTTCGGACAGGATCAGGTAGACGTCGCGCTGGATCTCCTTGACGTGGATCTTACGCGCAACCTCCAGCGCCTCGTTCAGATGGTCCAGCGCTTGGCGAGAATCTTCCGACTTGGCGTAGATCTGCCCCATGTTTTGATGGCATACCGCCGCGCCCTGGCGGTCCCCGATCTCTTCCCTGACGGCGAGTGAGCGACGGAGGTAATCCAACGATTCGTCGACTCGTCCCAGGTCGCCGTAGATCAAGCCCAGGTTATTCAAGGACTGGGCCATCCCGGGTTTGTCGTCGATCTGCTCCTCGATCTCCAACGCGCTCTCGAATCGCTCGAGCGCCTCGTCCAGGCGGCCCAGCTTGTGGTAGTCCAGACCGATGTTGTTCAACGTGCTCGCGACCAGTCGCGGCTCGTCGATTTCTTGGTAGAGACGAAGGGCCTCGGAGTAGTACTCCAGCGATTCTTCGTATTTGCCCGTGGCGTAGTAAACATTGCCGAAATTGTTTTGGGCCGCGGCAACACCCTTGGTGTCCCCGAGCTCCCGCCGAAGCTCGAGCACGCGAGAGTAGTGCCGCAGGGTCTCCTCGTACTCTCCCCAGACGAAGTGGATGATGCCGATGTTGTTGAGCGCGTCCGCGATGCGATCACGGTCTCCAATCGCGTCGGCTACGGCGAGGCTGCGCTGGTAGTACTCGAGCGCCAGGCCGTACTCGGCAAGGTAGTATTGGCCGATACCGAGGTTGTTCAGCGCTCTTGCCTGTCCCTCGCGATCGGAGAGACTCTCTGCCAACTGCAAGGCTGCCGCGGCGTGCTCGATCGATTTCGAAGGCGAATTGACCTGATTGGCCCGCGCAAGACGATTGAGCAACCGAACCCGCTCGGCCCCCCTGGCCGATTCGAGCTGTCGCTCGAGCTCTTCGACCTCGGTCTGCGCCAGTGATGCGCCCCCGACGGCGACGAGGATCAGCAAGGCAGCCAGAAGCCTCCTCACGCTGCCAACCTCCCTTCGGATAGGTCTGTCAGGATGACGCGTGAAGGTCGACGGGTCAATGACCGCCGCCCGTGGTGGACGACCGCAGAGTCTCTCTCACCGCGGATTCAGACCGGCCTCTCCGCTGATTACACGATCCAGGGCGAGCTCCAGCGCATCGAACAGAGTCTGATCGTCGAATGGCTTCTTGAGAAAGGCCACCACGTCCTCTCGCCTTGCCTTGGCCCTCGAGTGGATGTCCGGGTGGGCCGTGATGAAGATCACTGGCACGCGCATGCCGGCTTTGACCATCCGGTCGTGCAGCTCGAATCCGTCCATTCCGGGCAACTGGATATCCAGCAGCAGACAGCCGACTTCACGAGCCGGCCCCGAGCTGAGGAACTCCTCGGGCGTGGCGAAAGCCTCCGCCCGCAGGCCGACCGACTCGACGAGCCGCCCCAAGGCTCGTCGGACGGCAGGATCGTCGTCGACGATCCAGATCACTGGCTCGAGTACGTTCGTCATCATGGGGCGATCAGCCTCTGGGCTCCTTCCTCCATCCACAAATCTAACTTCCGGGTGGGCGCTTGGAAATTGGACCAACGGGCAGCCATATCGGCCTTCGGTCCTATGCGCGAGGCGGTCGGTTTCAGTCGCCGGCGGGTCCGACCCCGACTTTTTCGGCCATGCGCACCAGATCGGCCAGCGAGTCGGCCTTCATCTTCTGCATGACTCGAGCGCGGTGGACCTTGATCGTCTTTTCGCTGGCTCCGAGCTCTGCCGCGATCTGTTTGTTCAGCAACCCGCGGACGACCAGTTCGAAAACCTCCAGCTCACGAGGGGTCAACGTTTCCATGCGGCACCGGGCCCCATGGCGCTGAACCTCGGCTTTCCTGGTCTCTCGATCCCGCTCGAGGGCCTGGTTCACCGCGTCGAGCAGCACCTGTTCGTCGAACGGCTTCTGCAGGAAGTCGGCGGCCCCGGCCTTCATCGCCCGCACGCTCATCGGGACGGTCCCGTGACCGGTCATGAAGATAATGGGCACGCTGAACCCGGCCTCGGTCAGCTTCTGCTGTAGGTCCAGACCGCTCAGTCCGGGCATGCGCACGTCGAGGATGAGACAGGCTGGGCCGTCGGGCGGCTCGTGGTTCAGGAAATCCTGCGCCGACGGGAACGCCACGACCTCGAGGCCAACGGACCGAACGAGCCGCTCCAGAGACCGCCGAACGGCATCGTCATCGTCCACAACGAATACTGTTGCGTCGGATCGTTGCCCCATCACCGCCTCATTCTAATACAGTCGCTCGACGACACGGGCGACGGGGATAGCCGCTTGTTGCTGACAATGGCTGATTGCTGGACGTGCTGATCTCGGTGGCAGAAGGTGCGACAGGGCAGCACTCCACCTGGGCGAAACGCCGAATCAGGCGCGTTTGGGTCAACGACTCGATATGCTTTAGCCGTCGTCGGGATCGTGGCCCTAACGGCTGTTCCCTTCGGGCCAGACGAGAAACTCGCCGTTGCCGAAAACGATATCCGCGGTGAACTCCATCGTCGCGTGGGGCTCGATCTCGCCGGACCAGTCTCGATCGGGCTCGCCGTCCTTGCCGTAACTGGCGACGCGGCAGGTGGAGGTCGCGTCCGACCAGAACAGTATCGGATTGCCCCAACCGTCGACGCGCGGCAGCGTGCGGATGTAGATCGGTTCGACCTGCTCGGCGATCGCGTCGACCGGGACCCACCCTTCCGTCGGTCCCGGGTAGGCCTCGTTGTCGATCGCGTAGGCTTCGCAGACGATGCCGATCGAGCGGATGTCCGCCATCGTCCGCTTCTGCTTTCCCCGGTCGATGGCGTTGAGCAGGTTGGGTATGGCGATGGCCGCGACGATGCCGGCGATCATCACTCCGCCGGAAAGACCCGTAGGGCCGAAGGTCGTCCGGCGAATGCCGCCATCCATTTCGAGGCTCGTGCTCCCCAGGCCGACACCGACGAACTCCGGTGAGAGCAGGGCGTCGATCATCGGTTTGCTCTCGGGGCTGTTGGCAGCGATCATCGGGATCAGAGGCGAGCTCTTGATCCGCTCCGCGAGCTTCGGAAGGTTGAGGTAGAACAGCCCCGTCGATTGCGCGTCGAGGTGCGAGTGGACCTTGGCGAAGTCCTCTCCGTCGGCGAACCGCTCGCCCTCGGGCCGGGGCGCGAGCGACGCGCGCACCCACTCGGGAGAGAAGCCGAGCGCCAAAACGTTCTCGCGGAAGCCGTAGTACACCGCGATCCCGGAAAGCGGCTCCGTGGCTTCGTCCGTCGCTTCGCCCTCGTCGTCCGACGCGAACGCGACGCGTTTCAGACCGTCCTCCTCGGTGATTTCGGCCTCCATCCACGCGAAGAGCTTGGCGAGCGTGTCGTCGAGACGCTGCGTGTCACGGACCCGGATCACCTTGCCGATTCCGCCGAGCAGATCGAGCAAGGCCCCGCTATCGTCGGCGGCCAGGGCGGCCATCAGTTGGTCGGGGGGAGGTACGTCGATGACGACGGCCAGCCCGGGGCCGATCTGCGCCAGCAGATCCTCGCGAACCGAGAAGCCGACATTCGCTTCCCACTCGCCGATCGCCTCGTCGACGTTGAACGTCGCATCGTCCGGCGTGAAGCGCGAGATCATCTCGACAAACTTGTCGAGCGTCGCTGCGAGATCCTCGGTGGACATCACCCAAACCAGCACGGGGTCCTTGGGTAGATGGGCCAGCAGCTCGAGACCTTCGCTCGACGTGGACTGGGCGACTGCCGGAGGCAGCGTCGAGAACGAAACGAAGCAGAGAATCGTCAGGACCGCGAGGAACCGAGATCGCATACACATGGCACGCTCCTCCACCCTTCTCTGAAGCGATCCTAGCACGAGGCTATCGGAGATCGAGAATCGTCAGAAAGCCGTCGGCGTCTTCCCGGGCGCGGTAGCCAGTGTGGTACCAGCCGTCGCGCAGCACACGCGAGGTCAGCTCGGGGTCGTCGAGATAGCCACGCATGACGTTGGGGCCGCGCACGAGTAGCAGGCCCTCGTTGCCCGGCTCGAGCTCGGCGCCGTCCGTGTCGACGATCCGGATCGCCATGCCGGGCAGCGGACGGCCGCTCGTGCCCGCCCGGTGGCCGGTCTGCCCGTGCGGGTCACGGACCACCGTCGGGACGTTGAGGGAGATCAACGGCGCGCACTCGGCGCAGCCGAAACCCTCGAGAGGCTCGACGCCGAATTTTTCCTCGAACCGCCGTCCGATCTCGTCTACGAGACGCCCACCGGCAACGACCGCGTGGCGCAATCCTTCGAGCGCCCGTGGGTCGATCTCGTCCGTGATGCGACCGAGTTGGTCGGTGGAAACGGGCAACACGGTAATCCGATGAGCCCGGGCCAGCGCCTCGATCGACCCCGCGTCTTCGGGGTCGTCGTGATAGACGACGCCGAAGCCGGCCGCTGCGGGCAGCAGGATCGTGCCGGTCAGGCCGAACGCCGTCGAGAGCGGCAGAAGACCCAGAATTCGATCGTCCCGCGAGAGACGAAACACCTGCTTCAGCGATTCCATATTGGAGAGGATGTTGTGGTGGGTCAGGACGGCGCCGCGGACCAGGCCGCCAAGATGGGGCGACGCGGAGAAGACGATTGCCGCCGTGCGGTCGGCGTCGGCCGAGATTCCCCGAAACAGGACGCGCCGGGCCACGAAGAAGGGCAGCAGTCGGCAGACAATCCAGTAGCCGGCGAGGGCCGTGCGCGAGATCCTCGCTTCCGCCTCTTCTACATGAATGATGTGCACACCATCGATCCCACCGTCCCGGCCGATCGACTCGAAGTACCGTGCGGAGGTGACGACCGTCCCGATGCGGGCCTGCTCGCACTCGCGGCGCACGCGATCCCACCCCTCCCCGGCGTCCAGATTGATCAGCGTTTTTCCGGCGGCGAGCAGACCGAGATTGGCCAGCGCTCCGTCCACGCCGGCCGGCAGCAGGATGCCGAACCGTTCCTCGCTTGAATCCCCGGCCTCGGTCAAATGCCGGCGCAGCGCCAGCGACCGGACCAGCGCCTGGCCGAATCGCAACCGCCGGCCGGCGGAGTCCGCGACGAAGAGCCTGCGCCAGCGGCGGCGCGCCCGCCTCAGGAACTCCATCTCGAGCGGTAGCTGGCTGGGCTTGCGCAAGTCGAAGGCGACGACGGACAGTTCCTGGACCGCCTGTCGAACCTCGTGACGCCCGGTCGACGAAGGCATCGGCTCGCCGAACAGCACGCGCACGCGCGAACGGAAACTCCTGGGCCGCTTGAACAGCAAACGCCCGCGCTCCCAACTAAAAACGCTGCCCCAGACCCCGTCCAGGCAGACCGGAATGATCGGCGCGTTCATCCCGGCGGCAATCTGCTCGAAACCACGTCTGAATCTCAGCAGGTTGCCGATCCGCGTCAGGGCGCCCTCGGCGAAGATGCACACGACGTGTCCCTTCTCGATCTCCTCACGCGCCATCGACAGCGACTGTGTCTTCTGCTCGAGCGAGTCCCCGCGCGCGATCGGGATCACGCGCATCTTCTTGAAGAGCCAGTGCAGCGGTCCGGCCTCGTAGTAGGGGCGGAACATCAGGAAGCGGACCATGCGGTCCGACGCCGTGCCGACCAGCAGCGCGTCGACCCACGAGACGTGGTTGGCCACGAACAACGCGCCGCGAGAGGGGATGTTCTCGGCTCCGTGAACCTCGAGGCGGTAAAAGGCGTTCGTGATCAGGTAGAGCACTAGTCGCACGAGAAAGTTGGGTAGCAGCGTGAGAATGTAGATTGTCGCCAGCAGGGTCAAAGAAGAGAGCACCAGCACGATGTGCCGCGTGTTCGCACCGATGAACGTGCTGAGCACGATCGCCACGACGCCTGCAGCCACCACCGCGGCGAAGGACACGAAGTTCGAGAAGGCGATCAGGCGGCCTTTCATTCCCTCGGGGCTGCGCTGCTGCAGTAACGCGTTCAACGGGACGATGTACAACCCCGAGGAAACACCCAGCAAGACGAGCGCGATCGCCTTGCCGAGGGGTATCCCGGACGGAAGCGGCCAGCTCTCGCCGCCGGGCAACGCCAGCGCGATGGAGAAGACGGTCAGACCGATGCTTCCCAACGGTACGAGACCGATCTCGACGCGGCCCTGCGACAGCTTGCCCGCGATGATCGAGCCGGCGGCGACGCCCACCGAGAGGATCATCAGCATCAGTCCGGCCCCCGTCTCGCTGAGGCCGAGCACGTTCTTTCCGTAGACCGGGATGATGGCCAGGAAGGCCGCTCCCAGGAAGCTGAAGTAGGCGATGCCGACGATCGTGTGGATCAGCTCGGGAGCGTTTCGGATCAAACGCCAGTTGTCGATCGACGCGCCGATCGGATTCCACTCGAACTTCGATTCGCGGTTGCCCGCCGGCGTGCGCGGGACGAAGAACGAGGTCAGTGTGCCGGCCACGGCGATCGTCAGACAGATCCAGCCGATCCTCTCCGGGTTTTCTCGGAAGCGATCGAACATGATGACGCCGGCGACGGAGCCGACGAGAATGGCCATGTTGGTCGTCATGTTCAGGATCCCGTTGGCCATCGACAGTTTCTCGTGCGCGAAGGCTTCGGGGAGCAGGCCGTACTTGGCGGGACTGAAGAAAGCGCTCTGGGTCGCCATGATGAAGAGCACGGCCATCAACATTGGCAGGCTGCGCGAGCCGTAGGCGGCGACGGCCAGCGCCATGGCCAGAATCTCGGGCGCCTTGGTCACGGGCACGACGCGAGTCTTTCGAAAGCGGTCGGCGAGGAATCCTGCCAGAGGCGAGAAGAGCAGGAACGGCAGGGGAAACAGCAGCGTGGCCAGGCTGTTGAACCTCAGTTGAGCGGCCTCGCCGGCAATCGTGGCCAGCACGAACAGCGCCAGCGACGTCTTGAACGCGTTGTCGTTGGCCGCGCCGAGAAACTGGGCCGTCAGGAAGGAGACGAAACGGGCAGAAAACAGCCGGCTTCCACGCGGACGATCACCACCCATCGCCCGCGAATCTTACGGTTATCGGGGACGTTTCCCAAACGCGGAGAATGGGGACGGGAGAATGGGGACGTTTCCCAAACCCCGGTTCTGGGGACAGGTCAAGCTCGTCGAGTCCAAGATCGATCGACGCTAGTCGCTTGACCTGTCCCCAGAACCGGGGTCTGGGAAACGTCCCCATTCTCCGGTCAGGGGATGGTGGAGCGGCCGCAGACTTCGCAGTCGCCGTCGGGGCGGTCGCAGGGCACGCCGTCGGCTTGGCACTCGAGACAGGTGCCCGTTTGCTTCCACTCCACGTAATGGGGTCTGAGATCTTCCGGCTCGGTCGTTTCTGCCTCGTCTTCCCGGTGAGAACGCAGCGCGATCATGAAGGCACCTCGACCGCTTCTGACGTAATTGTAGGTCTCGCCAACGCCGAGTCAGCCGGTCAAATGGACCAGATTGGTCACATTAAGGACGTTGATGGTCCCCTTTAGCGGATCGACAATGGCGGAGGAGGTGGAAGATGCCTGTCTACGTCTTGATGACGCGCCTGGCTCCGGAGTCGCTCCACGACGCCAAGGGCCGCCGCGCCGTGGGCAAGACCTGGATGCAAAAAGTCCGCTCGGCCTGCCCCGACGTGAAGTGGCTGGCCCACTACGCCATCCTCGGGCCCTACGATTTCATGGATATTTACGAGGCCCCCGACGAGGATACGGCGCACCGGGTTTCGCTTATCTCGAGAGCCGAGGGCGCACTGACCGCCGAGAGTTGGGGCGCCATGCACTACGACAGCTATCTCAAGCTGTTGGACGAGATCCAGGCCGACTAACGGCGGCCCCCGTTCTCGTATTCAAAGCCCGCGGTCCGAGTGTCGGATCATGCCGACACTCGTCCGTCACGAATACGTCATCCGGTCTACAAAATTGGCCATGGCCACCCGGCCGGAGCCCGCTCCATATTGGCCGAAGCAGGCACTAGTCTGCTCGACGACGACGGGCATACCGGTAGGAGGAAGACGATGTTGGTGCGCGTGGCCGAGGAAAGCTTCGAGAAGGGCATGCACGCCATGGGCGATGGCCGCGACGAAGAGGCCCTGGCTTTCTTCGAGGCGGCGATCGAACTGGAACGACGATACGGTATGGGCAAGCCGCAAGCCCGCTACCTTTCGCAGTACGGTCTGTTTCTGGGTCTGTCGGGACGACGCAGGTACGAGGGCGTCCGCTTCTGCCGGGAGGCCGTGGCCATGGAAGGCTACAACCCCGACTTTCAGTGGAACCTCGGAAGAGCGTTGATGTCGGCCAACCGTCGGCGCGAGGCGTACGTGGCGCTCAGGAAAGGGTTGCGTCTGCAGCGCGACCATCGAGGGATCATCGCCGATCTGAAGCGGATGGGAGTCCGCCGCAGACCGCCCCTTCCGTTCTTGGGTCGGGACAACCCGGTCAACGTCTTCCTCGGTCGATTGCGAAAAGCCTGAGGCGCGTGCCGGCCGACCGTCGTGGACGTCGCGATCCTCTTTTTAGGCCCCGCGACAGACCAGGGTCTTGCTGCCGGTCTCGAATCCGATCTCCACCCTGCCGCCCCGCCTCACCTCGAGCACTTTGCCCGGTCCGAATGTGGCGTGCTGGATGATGTCTCCGACTTTGAAGACTCCATCGAGTGTGTACGGCTTGGCTTTACCGAGTTCCTCCGCGGTGACCGTGGTCGCGCCCTTCTTGCGACGCTTGGTCGTGCCGCTCGCGGACTTGGCTTTTTTAGCTCCATCGCTCTTTGGTCGCCGAAAGAGGTGTATCCCGTTGCAGGTTCGGCAGGCCACCCTGTTGATATTGCCGTCGGACTTCAGGGTCTCGATGGCGTGGAGGCGATCGATCTGGCACTTGGTGCAGTAGGCTTCGATCTCGGTGCCAACGACGTATTTATTAGTACTCATCGTTCCTTCTTTTTGTTTCCCACGCTGTCGGTGGGCTAGTTCGAGGGGAGCGGACCACTATCCCGATCCACCGTAAGTATACGGCTTTTGGCGGCCTAGCGAAATCACAAGGATAACAATGATTCGTATGCGGCGTGGCCGGAGCAGGGCGAAACCGGTGCCGTGGGTCGAGGATTAGTCCGTAACACTCGACTGGACCGCCAACGCTTCCGCCCGGCGGACCATCTCGAAGAGCTCGGCGCGGTAGCCGTGCTTGTCCGGGCCCGCGCCTTCGAGGGCCAGCCTGGTCACGGAGCCGAACGAGGCATTGCCCTTGTATTCGGAGTCGCGTAGCAACAGGCCGAACTGGGCAACCGCGGCGGCGAACCTCAGGTCTTCCGATGCTGCCTCCATTCCGTGGCCTTGATCCGCGATCGGAAAGGTCAACAGGCGACTCTGATCGCCATCGGGTTCTTTGTAGCGCAGCTTGAGCGTGAACAACTCACCGTTGTCGGCCTCTTCGGACGGGCCGATCGCCGTCTGGTACCTGAGCTCGTCAACATTGGGCAGGTCGACGACCTCGCCGACCGGTACGAGCTCGTACAGGGCCGTCACGGTGTGGCCGGCCCCGATCTCTCCGGCGTCCTTTCGGTCGTCGTTGAAGTCTTCCTTCTTCAACATTCGGTTCTCGTACCCGATCAGACGGTAGGCCCCCACTTCCCGCGGGTTGAACTCGACCTGGATCTTGACATCCTTGGCAATCGTGAACAGCGTGCCGCTGAGCTCCTCGACGAGGACCTTGCGCGCCTCTTTCAGGCGGTCGATGTAGGCGTAGTTGCCGTTGCCCTTGTCTGCGAGGTGTTCCAGCCGGTCGTCCTGATAGTTGCCGTAGCCGAAACCGAGGGCGGTCAGGAAGATCCCCTCCTTGGCATCCTTCTCGATCGATCGTAACAGGGCGCCGTGGCTGGTGACGCCGACATTGAAATCGCCGTCGGTAGCCAGGATCACACGGTTGACACCTCCCGGAATGAAGTTCTCACGTGCGACGCGATAGGCCAGTTGCAGCCCGGCTCCGCCATTGGTGCTCCCGCCCGCCCGAAGTCGATCGAGCGCGTCGAGGATCTCGGTCTTCGCATCTCCCGAGGTCGAGGGAAGAACCAGCCCCGAGGACCCCGCGTAGACCACGATGGAGACCTGGTCGCGCGAGGTCAGCTGTTCTACCAGTAGCACCAGCGCCGACTTCAGCAAGGGCAGCTTGCTGGGATCGTTCATCGAACCGGAAACGTCGAGCAGGAAGACCAGGTTGCTCCCTGCATGTTCACCACGCACGACCTCCCGACCCTTGATGCCGATACGCGCCAGGCGGTGCTTTAGGTTCCACGGGCAGTCAGCGATCTCGACGTCGGTCGAAAACGGAGCGTCTCCAGCCGGGGCGGGGTAGTCGTAGTCGAAGTAATTGACCATCTCCTCGATGCGCACCGCGTCGGGAGGCGGGAGCTGACCGACCGCCAGGAACCGCCGGATGTTGGAGTAAGAAGCCGTGTCGACGTCGATCGAGAAGGTGGACAGCGGGTTCTCGGTGACGGCAACGAAGGCGTTCTCATCGACCGACCGATAGCCCTCGGCGTTCCACGCCTCTTCGGAGCCGGCGGATCTTACCGTCATCCCCGCGATGCTATTCATGTCGAACTGGTCCGCCCGCCGTCCCGTCAATGGCTGGACATTCGACACACCGCCGACCATGGCGTTGAGCTCGCGGTAACGGGCTCCGTGGACGACGGGGGCGCCGTCACCCTCGGCATCTGATACGCCGGGAGCCAGAGCAAGGAGTCTTTCATAGTACTCGCGGGCTTGTGGTTCCGGACTCGTCGCGGAAGACCGATCGACCGTGGAGGAGGTTGTCGCCAACGCGCGCTCCCAGGCAATCTGTGCAGACCGTTGTGCGAGCTCCTCTTCCGCCTGCGGGCGGTCGGCTTCTGCCTCGGCCTCGAATTGGCGGATTTGGAGTGGTTTGGCCTCGACCTGGGGCGGGCTCGGCAACGAAGCTGCGTAGCCCTCGGCGATCTTCCTCTTGGGTGCAGACTCGTGCGGTGTGCTGCGCTCTGGGGCTGTCTCCGTTGCGGTATCTCCCGCGGGCGGGACGGTTGGCTCGACGGGCAGCGGCATCTTCGGCTCTTCCGGAGCTGACTCGAGGGCGACCGAATCGGCACCGGCAGCGCCATTGGGTCCAGGTCGCATTCTCGAGCTGGGGACAAGGAACAAGCTCGCGGCCAAAACCAGGGAGAGGAGAGCGGCCGCGGGAAGTCCCACAGCAAGTATTCGACGTCCACGGTTCCGCGACCGACCCCGCGCGCTCGGCCTCAGCACCTCGTGGAACGCGGGTACACGACGACCCTCGGCCCGCTTCGCTTTTTGAAACAGCTCCCGCAGCGCCCCGTCCGTATCTCGAGATTCGTGCGTCATCGATTTCCGGCCTCCGTCAGCAGCTTGCGCAGCTGTGCCTTGCCCCTTTCGTAGTGGGTTCGTGCGGAACCGACGGAGATGCCCAAAACGTGTGCGGCGTCTTCGATGGTGATGTCCTGGTAGAAGACGAGGTGCAAAGTCTCGCGCTGTCGTGGCGACAATTGCAGCAGCATCTCGCGCAGGCGCTCGTGCTCCTCAGCCCGACCCGACAGCGCTTCCGGTGTTGGGACGGGCTCGGGTGCGGGAGCGCCACGCAACCAGCGGCCGATGGCGCCATGCCGAACCGCGCGGTAGCGACGCTGCTCGAGCGCGGTCTTTCGCACCACGGCAAAGAACCACGTTCGCGCGCTCGAGTACCCGTTGAAGCGGGCCCTGCCCTCGATGGCCTTCAGGTAGGACGACTGCAGGACCTCCTCGGCCTCCTGGCGGTTCCAACCGCAACAGGCCAGGGCCCATCCGTAACTGGAGGGGTGGATCTCGGCGAGCTGCTGTTCAATTCCGTTGCCAGGCATGCCCTGCCGCCCTCCGTCGTTCGGCTCTCTGTGCCGGTTCCGACTGATTGGTGCCTGGAGCGGGCGCGGCATATGACACCTCGCCAAGATCGTCGGGAGGCTACGGGTCCGTCACCTGGTATTACGCACCGGAGAGCGGTTGGTCGCACGTGGAGGGGTGTGATCTTCGCGGCGGATTCCCCGCGGCACGGTGATCGATGGCGACTGGTGATGCTGCCCGTTTCGATCCGAAATACGATAGGTCATGCTATGATCCCGACCGAGAAAGAGAAGGGTCGAATCCATGGGCAGCTCTGCGTATTTCGAAGCTATCGAGCGCGGGGATACCGAGACTCTGAGCAATCTCGTGACCGAGCAACCCGACCTGCTCGAAGCCCGAACCTCGCCGTCCTACGCCCCGGAACGACAGCTCGGTTGCACCGGTCTGCACGCCGCGGTCCACGCCGGGCAGCCCGAGGCTGCGCGCGTGCTGATCGAAGCCGGCATCGATATCGAGGCCAGCACGACCGAGGGCCGGACGGCGCTACACGACTCGATCGAGTTCGGAAGCCACGAGATCGGTGACATGCTGCTCGAGCGCGGCGCCAACGTCGACATCTGTACGGCCGCAATCCTCGGCCGCGTCGAGCGTGTGCGTGAGCTGCTCGATCGCGACCCCGAGCTCGCCAACGACCGATCGACCGAGCTGAGCCCGCTAGGTTGGGCCTCCTTCGGCAATCAGGTCGAGATTGCCCGGGAGCTGATCGACCGCGGCGCGCGGATGGATGACGGCGAGCTGCTCTGCGCGGCGTCGGTAGGCCACGTCGAGGTAGGGCGCCTGCTGATCGAACGCGGCGCCGACCCGAACGCGATCGACCCCGGCGCCGGCGGCAACGCCCTGCACACCGCGGTCTTCATGAAGTACGCCCATGATTCCAGACCGTTCATCGAGATGCTGCTCGACGCGGGCGTCGAGATCCACACCCGGACGGCGAAAGGCAAGACGGCTCTCCAAATCGCCGAGCAACGGGCACTCGAACAGGACGAAAGGCTCGCCAAGACCCCGGAGGAGCACCGGAAGCCGTTCGGGTCGGTTGCCGCGCTCCTGCGGGAGGCCGCGGGCGGCTAAACACGACTCCCTGCTGCGGGTACGCCGCAAAACCTCTCCGAATCGATGGTGAACCCCGCGTTCGCACGCTGAACTGTCCTGGGGGCACGTGGTGCTCTCATGTCGTCGCCCTCGCGTCTTTTCCAGGCAGCGCTCCTGGTGCTGGTCGGTTCTTTCTCCCCGGCGCTCGGCGAAGCGGAGTCGCCCGAGCCCCCCTGGGGTCTGCCCGACGATTTGCTGGCCGGGCTCGCCCAGCAAGCCGACGCGTATCTCGAGCGTTCGTATCGCTTCACCTGCGTCGAGACGTCACGAAACGTTCGCTACCGCCCGGGACGACCGATCCTCCGGGAACGGAAATACGAATACGCACCGGGGGGGACCTACCGGGGCAATACGATTCCCGAGTTCCGCCTGCAGATCACACCCGAGGGTCGAGTCGGAAAGCCGGTTCGCGGTAAATCCACACCCTTCCCGACGGCCGACGACTGGACCCAACTGTTCAGCGCCGGGAATCAGCCGCTCTTCATGTACCGCGAGCTGGGGATCCGGCTCGAAGGCCTCGACCTCGTGCGGGAGATCGAGTTTCGCGGTTGGTTGCCGTTCACCGATGGTCGCGACATACGGGAGTGGGTGGGAACCGTTCTGGTGGAGTCCACCCGTCTTCGTGTCGTCGAGATACGCGCCCGGCCGAGGAACCAGGCCGCGCGACTCGCCTTTCTCTACGACAAGTGGGCCCGTTCGTGGAAGATCAGTCTGGGACTGTTTGCCGGGCCTTTGTTCTTCCCGATCAAGACGTTTCGTACGGCGCCCAAGCCGCTTGCCTACCATTGCCACGTACGGTTCGATCACTGGCAGGAAGAGATCCGGCTCCCAACGCTGTTGCGCTACGAGACCCACCAGGCCGTGAGCCCGCAACGCACCGAAAGGCGTCGCGTCTCTACCCGGCTCTACAGCGGCTACAGTCGGTTATCATGACCGACCGGCCGTGTCCCGGACCCGACGACGATGCGAGTCGCCCGGCCTCGCGGGGGAGACCACGCCCATGAAGTCCGCGATCTTTCGCTTGCTGGACGGAGTCGAGTGGCTTGGTAACAAGCTGCCCCATCCCTTCTGGCTGTTCTGCATCCTGATCGTTCTCGTTCTGGGCTCTTCCGCTCTGCTCGATATCGCCGGGGCCAGTGCGATCCGGCCGGAGACGCAGATTCTGCGCACGATCGAGGACGGTCAGCGCGTCGACGGCCGGCGCATCGATGTCGGGCCGGACCTCGAGACGCTTTCAATCCAGCTCGAGAGCGCCTCGCGTAGCTCGCGCCTGAGCAACGTCTATCTCGAGTTGTACTCGGGCCCGGATCTCGTCCACGAGGAGATGATCGACCGCCTGGAGCTGGCCGATTTCCGCGTCTCGCCCGAACGATTCCCGGTTCTGCGGGAGGGCGGTTCCTACCGGATCAAGATCGTCAACCGGTCGCAGCGGGTCGAGGCGAGGTCCCTGCTGTCCCGGCCCGGCCTGAATTGGTTCGTGCTGAGGATGGTGGAGAACTTCGCGCACTTCGAACCGCTGGGTCTCGTGCTCGTCATGTTGATGGGCGTTGCCGTCGCCGAGGGTGCGGGGCTGATTTCGACGGTGATGCGCGGCGTGGCGCTGGCCGTCCCCACAGTGCTCATCACGCCCACGCTCTTCGCGCTCGCCGCGTGCGGCAACATCGGATCCGACGCCGGTATCGTCGTCATACCACCGCTCGCGGCGGCGATCTACAAGCAGCTCGGTCGCAATCCGATCGTGGGACTGCTCGTCGGCTACGTGGGCGCCACGGCAGGCTTCACCGCCAATCTGGTGCCCGCGGGCACCGACGTGCTGGCCATGTCACTCACCAACGCGGCCACGGGAGGGCTCCCCGAGATCAACGTCTTCGCCAACTGGTACTTCATGGTGGCCTCGGTCTTCTTTCTCGCCATCCTCGGTACGCTCGTGACCAGGTTGTACGTCGAGCCTCGTCTCGGGGGAGCGACCGGCGGCGAGACGGAGGCCATTGAGCCGATCTCCGCGAAGGAGAGGAAAGGGCTACTTTGGGCCGGCGCGGCGATCGTCGCCGTACTGGTGGTGTGGCTCGCGACCATTCTTCCCGAAAACGGACTCCTGCGTCATTCCGATCCCGCGATGTTCTGGCGGTCGAATTTCTTTCGCGGGTTGGTCCCGATCCTGTTCACGTTGTTCGTGGCGGGCGGCGTGGCCTACGGCTACGCCACCGGCAGCATCCGCAAGGCGGACGACATCATCGGCTTCATGGCGGACACGATGAAGCGAATGGCGCCGTTCATCGTGCTGGTACTCGTGATGAGCCAGTTCACTCGGATCTTTCAGTACACGAACTTCGATCAGCTGATCGCCATCCAGGGAGCGGAAGGCCTGCGCGCGCTCGGCTTCGAGGAGTACCCCGTCCCGTTCTTCGTGGCCTTCATTCTGATCATCTCCGTGGCGAACCTTTTCATGGGTAGCGCCTCGGCCAAGTGGGCCATCTTCGCTCCGATATTCGCGCCGATGTTCCTCACGCTGGGCTATCACCCCGCCTTCACCCAGTTGCTCTACCGCGTGGGCGACTCGATCACGAATTGCGTGAGCCCGCTCTACCCTTACTTCCCGCTACTCTTGGGCTGGGTCGCCGCGATGGACCGGTCCAAGTCAAAGGTCGGGACGGTCATCTCCTGGCTCGTTCCCTACTCCCTCTTCCTTCTAGTCGGCTGGATCCTGATGCTGATCGTCTGGTACCTGCTGGGTCTGCCCGTCGGGCCGGACAGCCCGATCCGGCTGGCCGGTTGAAGCTGAGCCGGTTGGCGGTCCGGCCACGCGGTCGCCTTCCTTGCCCTCGGTGATCTCGAGCGTCCGGTCCAGCGGCACGTCGCGGAAGGTCTGCGTCGTGTCGCTGGACGGCCAGTAGATCTCCAGCACTTCGATTCTCTCCGCACGTCCCAGGCCGATTTCCTGACGCAGCGGGTTGGCCCCAAAGGTACCGCCACTGTTGACGTGACGGTAGACCGAGCGCCTTCGGCCGTCCTCGACGATCTCCACGCGAATACGCGCTCCGATGGCTGAGCGGTTGGAGCGTACCCCGATCAACTTGACCTTGAGCCAGTGATTCCCGAAGCCGGGGTTGTCGAAGAGCGAGTTGTAGAAACCGTCGCCGCCCCACATGCCGCCCATCTCGGCGAAGATATCCTGGTCGCCGTCTTCGTCCAGATCGGCGAAGGCGATGCCGTGCCCTTTCTGGATGTGGCCGAGGCCTGCGGCGAAACTCACGTCGTGGAATCGCTTGCCTTCGACGTTGCGCATCATCACGTTTGGAACGATCCCCTCGTAGTAGGGGTAGCCCGTGGCCAGGTAGTAGTCCGGGTAGCCGTCGTAGTCGATGTCGCCGAAGTTGGCCCCCATGGGTAGGGTGACCCACTTGATGTTCAGCTCGGCGTGGACCTCGCGGAAGCCGCCTCGGCCGTCGCCCTGATAGACCCGATCCAGCTCAGCGCCGAAGGGCAGACCGAAGTAGCTGGCGGCCACGTCGCTCACGTCGGGGGGCAGGCCCGGACCGCCGTAGCCCGCACAGAAGATATCCAGCGCTCCGTCGTTGTTGAAGTCCCAGAACCAGGAGGGGAAGCTCCCGAGAGGACCCGTAACGTTCAATTCCGGGGCCACGTCGGTAAAGGTGCCGTCGCCGTTGTTGTGGTACAGCCGGTTGTTCGCGCCCAGGTTGGAGACGTAGAGGTCCGGGAATCGGTCGCCGTCGTAATCGCCCCACTTGGCCGACTTGGCGTAGCGCACGTTTTCGACCCCGGCCTCGGCAGCGACGTCGGTAAAACTCCCGTCACCATTGTTGCGAAAAAGCTGGCTGGGCGCGCGAATCCACTGGCCCGACTCGTTGCCCAGAAACAGATCCAGATCGCCGTCGTTGTCGTAGTCGGCCCAGTCGCCGGCCTGGGTCGGGAAGTGCACTTCGGCCAGACCGGCTTCGAAAGTGACGTCGGTGAAGGTGCCGTCGCCGTTGTTGCGCAGCAGCGAATTGGGGTGCCGACCAACGGCTCGCCACCAGGCGCCGCGCAGCACGAGGACGTCCAGGTGGCCGTCGTTATCGTAGTCTGCCTGGACGATGTTCTGACCGCTGATGAAGCCGGCCAGCCCGGCCTCCAGCGTGCGATCGGTGAACGTACCGTCGCCGTTGTTCTGAAAGTACTCGATGCCCAGGCTCAGATCGGCGGTCGAGACCATCAGGTCCAGATCGCCGTCGTTGTCGAAGTCGTCGGCGATGACGCCGCCCGAGAGACTGAAGGTGTCCAGCCCCAGCGCGGGGGCGATGTCCTCGAAGCGCGGAAACTCCTCCTCGGACCGGAACAGCTCCGGCGGGATTCGATAGGCCTGCGGCACTCCGTCGGGGTACTCCCCCAGTGTCATGTAGGCGATGTTGAGCAGCCACCTGGCCTCGTTGTGCTGTGCCAGCTCCGGGGTCGTCCGGTCCAGCACCGTCCTGAAGTAAACCAGGGAAGCTCGCGCCGGCTCCTGCAATTCGTGCACTCCGTCGCTGCCGAGAGGCAGGATGTAGGTCCCCGGCGTGTGACGGCTGACGCTGTTCAGAACGAAGCCCAGCCGCAGGTGGGCCACGCCGAGTTGGAAGATCGTGTCCATCGCCGCGTTCAGTGGAAGCTCGTCGTAGAAGATCTCCAGCTCCCGGTACGCCGCCAGGCAGTGCTCGATCGCTATCTCCCAGTGCGCGAGACGCGCTTCGTGCTTGCACAGCAGTCGGTTGAACAGCCAGCGCCGTAAGTCGGGAGGATCCGCGGGTAGACTGGCCAGGTTGGCCCTCAGTTCGGGAGCGTCGCCCTCGCCCACGTACGGGTTGTTCGCGCGGGCCTCCTCGGCGAGCCGGGCCAGCAGCTCCATCATTTGCCGGTGACCGGCGGGCTGCTCGGGAGCGACCCCCGTCTCGTACCGGGCGCCTGACGGCTGTTCGACGGGCGGCATCGGCTGCTGCTCCTGCCGTTGGCCGCAGGCCAAACAGGCCAGCAGGACCATCGCAAACGAAACGACGAGTCGCATTCGAGCGGTCGTGCTCATGAGATGATCGCCTTGCCCAATGTCGAAGCCATCGCGCGAAATCCGCCGCAAGCAATCAGTACGACGATAGTCTCGTCCATCAGACCGGGGCGGCACAAGTCACCGCGGCTTCCTTCTCACTGCGGCTGCACCCCGAGGCTGGCGATCAGGGACAGGCGTCCGGTGAATCGGCGATGGAGAGGTCCCGCGGGGCCGATTGGCTCACGACGCCCGTGTCGTAACTGCCGACGGCCTCGCAAAACCTGGGCCGCACGAGGTACCACCGGCTCGCGCCGGTCGCCGGCGTCTCGATCTCGAGAGTGGCCTGATCGGAGGCGACGCAGCCGGTCGTCGCCGAAGCGAAATCGCCGCCGCCGATCAGCAGAGCGAGGCTGCCCTCGACGACGTCGAATGCCACGGCGCCCGGAGGTGCGGCCCAGCGCAGCAGGACGTTCGGCTCTCGCCGCTCTATCCGCAATGCGGGAGCACCCTGAGGTGGAGGGGGAGACGCAGTGGTGCAGTCTCCGTCGGCGCAGTCGACCTGGCCGTCGCAGTCGTTGTCGATCCCGTCGTCGCAGGCATCCTCGATATACGTGAAGGCGCCGCAGTCCAACTCGCAGGTGCAGGGCGACTCACCGAGATCGCACTGCAGGTCGCCGCAACAGGCGGGCACGAACGACTTGACACACGCGAAGCCTCCTTCGCTGCACCGCGGGTCGTTGCAGGCCACGGGGTTCACGCCTGCGCCCGCGCCGCAGCAGAACTGGTTGCCCGGGTTGCCGCTCTGGATTCCGTTGCAGTCTCCGGGACAGGACAGGCAGTCCTCGTCGCTGCTCGAATCGCAAACCCCGTCGCCGCATCGTCCCGCCGGGCCGGTGGGGCAGTCGGTCGGGCACGAGAGACAGTCCTCGTCGAGCTCGCAGATCCCATTGAAGTTACAGTTGCAATTCGGGTCGCCGATGCAGTCGGGGTCGCTGCAGTCGATCAGATCGTCGCAATCGTTGTCGGTGCCGTCGTCGCAGACCTCAGCCAGGGTCTCGCACTCGTCCGGGATGCCGTTGCCGTTGCAGTCGTCGCTGGTTCCCCGGGCGATGTCACTCGAGTCGTGCACGCCGTTGTCGTTGCAGTCGCCGACACGCAGAAACCAGACGTCCTGCTCGCCGTTGAAGGTCGCCGCGTAGGCCAGGGCGGCACCGACGTCGTCCGAGAACATCTGCGTGTAGTCGCCGATCTTGTTCTGGTTCGGGTGGCCGATAATCGAATCGAACGGCGGCGTTACGGGAAGCCCCGACGACCAGCTGGAACCGGCGTTCGTCGAATAGGCGTAGTAGACCTCCGAGATGATTCCCGATGGATCGCTGCGCGTGTCGTACCAGGTGACGTCGATGCGACCGTCCGGCGCGACCGAAATCGCGCCGAACCATTGGTAGGCGCCGTTGTCGAGAGGATCGTCGTTGACCCGCACCGGCGAGGTCCAGGAGCTCGCGCGGGTGCCGCTACGGATGAACTTGACGTCGAGCGGATCGGAGCCCGGCGGGTCGACCGAACCCAGGACGTAGAGGTTGCCGTCGGTCGTTCCGCCGGAGCGGTCCGCGGCGATCCAGACCTGTCCGAGCAGGCCACCGGGATTCGGAATGGCCCCCGCAGCGGTGGTTCCGCCCAGATTGATCGAGGCGCTGGCCTCGAAGGTCGGCACCTGCGTGGTGTCGAACGCGTTGCTGGATCGCAGAACGTAGTGGGATGGCGTTGCGCTCGTGTTCAAATTGGCGCCCACCACGTAGAGCGCACCGTCCGGGGCGACGTCGAGCGTTCCCCACTTCACCTTGACCGGCATCGCGAACGGTCCCTCGTACGTAACGCCGCCGTCGATCGAGCGTGTGTAGTCGGTGCCAGGAGCGCAGCAGGTGAACTGGGAGTTCCAGAGGGTGTGGACGTTCCCGTCGCCGGGACCGCCGGTGATGTCGACGGTCATCCATTCCTTGTCCCCGCCAAAGCCGGGGAACGGCCCGGTCCAGCTCAACCCCTTGTTGTCGGAGATGAACATCTCGACCGAAGCGAGGCTACTCAGGCTGTAGTAGAAGAAAGTCCCGTTGTTGTCCGCCGCCAGCACCGGATCGCTGCGGAACTGCCCGGGCTGGATCACGCCGGGGAAGGTCCAGGTGGCGCCGGCGTCGTGAGAGTAGGCATTGCCGGCCTGGCGGAAGTTCGAGGAGACGCTGTTGAACTGGCGCCAGCCGATGACCACGTTGTTCGGATCGGTCGGATCGACGGCCATCGAGGGCTCGTTGGCGGCGTCGCCCAGGATGTTGTTTCCGTTCGCGTCGATGTTGACCTGAATGCTGACGTGATTGCCGCGGACGACGACGGTCGGCAATTGGCGTCGCATCTGTTTCCGGTCCACCTCGACGAAGGGATCGTCGGGGCTCTCGCGGTGGGTCTCCGGTGGTGCCGTTTTCTCGTCCTCGGCTCGATTGCCGGAGATCGCGGCGGGTAGCAAGAGTAAGGCGACGATGACGAGCAAGCCGGGGCGTGAGACCGTCGGGGACGCCATGAGCACTCCTCCCGGATCCGGCGGCCGCGACCTCGGTCGATGCCCCGGTTCCCGAGCCTGCGTCAGGGTACGTGGAATCTACGCCACGCTCGGCGGACCGTCAACGAAACGAACCCGATCGAGCGGACTTCTTTTTCAACGACCGAAGGATTTTCGAGGCTCGGCCGCTCTCACGAATGAGTTTGTACGACAGATTCAAAGAGGAGCATCGAGTCCCATGATGAAATCGCTGTACGTCGTCACCGCGGCTCTTTCCCTGGTCGTCGCCTCGTCCGGCGTCGCGTCGGCCGCGGAGTCCGGTTGGGTCATTCGTTTTCACGGGGCGTTCGTCGATTCCTCCGCAAGCTACGAGCAGGTCATACCCGGTGAGGGTCTGTTCGAGGGCGAGGCCGGCTCCGGGCTGGGCATCGACCTGGCGGGCGAGTATCGGTTCGACAACGTCGTGGGCATCGAGGGCTCGCTCCTCTGGGCCTCGATCGACGCCGACTTCTCGCTCGACGACGGCATAGACCGGTTCACCGATTCCGACGACTTGAGGATGGGCGCCCTGGGTCTGGCACTCAACCTGCACCTGACGTCCGGCCACCGTGTCGACGTGTGGGTCGCACCCGGCGTCAACTGGATCGACTTCAGCAACATGCACATCGAACACCCGGACCTGGGACCTGAGGTACTCACCACCGGTTCCGATTTCGCCCCGAGCGTGGCGCTCGGCGTCGACATTCCCTTCGGCGAGCGCGGCTGGGCCTTCAGTACGGGTCTTCAATACATGTGGGCGGAGTCCAAGGAGACGGACAATCCTCCTGGAGTCCCTCCGATCCGAGTCGACGTGGACCCGTTGTTCGTCCAGATCGGTTTGGCCTACCGATTCTGATCTCTCATACCCCAGGGGCATAGCATCCCCGCCGTCGAATCCGGGTAGAATCCGCGCGTACCCGATCCGCGTGAGGGTCAGCTCGTGCGAAGGATGCGCCCGCGATTTCGCCTGTCCGTGCCGATGACACCGGCCGAGGTCGTCGCGCGTCTCGAGGAGCAACTGAATCGACCGGACTGCCCCTGTGACGGAGCGGTAGCCGCCAACCACCAAGTGGTCGAGCTGCGCGTCCTCGAGCGTGACCGGCATTTCTGGTCGCCGGCGCTCAGCGTTACGGTTGCCGAAGACGGCGACGGCCGGGGCAGCGTCGTTCACGGTCTCGTCGGTCCCGGTCCCAACGTGTGGACGCTGTTTGCCATGACCTACATGGGCCTGCTGACGCTGCTGATGTTCGTCGGCATCTTCGGCCTCGTGCAGTGGTCGCTCGGCCTGCACGCGTGGGGACTGTACGGGGTCCCCGCACTGATTCTGGCTCTGGTCCTGATGTATGGCCTGTCGCGAATCGGCCAGCGACTCGCCGCGCCGCAGACCTTCGTGTTGCGAGATTTCCTGGAGAGTGCGATCGGCGCGCCCGGAATCGAACGGAGCGTCACCGGCCGTAACCCCGATCGCGAAAGCCCCGCGCCTCGACGAGGTGTAGAATACGACTCGTAGCCCTCCCGCACCCCCGGGAAGCAGGCCATGACGCTCTCGCCACTCGCCGTGATCGCTGCAGCGATCGTTGCTGTTGCCTCGTCCTGGACCACGGCCCAGGCTCAGCAAGTTTGCGGAGGCCTCGTCGGAATCCCCTGTGACGAGGGGCAGTTCTGCGAGCTGCCCGACGGATACTGTTGCTGCGACTTCTTCGGTGTGTGTGCCGACGTTCCCGATGCCTGTCCCCGCGTGTGTGACCCGGTCTGTGGTTGCGACGGCGTGACCTACGCCAACCGGTGCGAGGCGTCGGTGCTAGGCATCTCCGTCGCTCACACCGGTTCGTGCGATCCGGTCGAGCCTGCGGTCACGCTGCGTGGATTCGGATCGTCGCAGCGGCTGTTCTGGGAACCGATCCCGGGTGTGCCTGCTTACAACGTCTACATCAGGGAGTCGGACTTCGGTCCGACGGCCTTCAACGGACGCTGCCTCTACGCCGCGGTTCCCGAGGATTCGGTTCTTCTCCAGGGAGACCCGGACTTGGCCGAGGCGTGGATGTTCCAGGTCACGGCCCTCTTTCCGGAGGGCGAGGGGTCGATGGGACTCACCAGCGAATGCCTACCCCGTACTCCTGCGGCCCCCTGCACCTGCACGCTTCCGCCCGACGTGGGTCCGTGCGATGCCGCCATCCCGCGCTGGTTCCACAACTTCCTGACCGATCGGTGTGAGGAGTTCGTCTGGGGCGGCTGTGGCGGGAACGCCAACAACTTTGGAACAGCGGCGGAGTGCGAGGCCGAGTGCCGCGACATCTGCGCGCAACCGGCCGTCCAGGGCGAGTGCACGGCGGCGGTGCTCCAGTGGTACTACAACGTGCTGGGCGGCCACTGCGAGAGGTTCGTCTGGGGCGGTTGCGACGGCAACGCGAACAGATTCGCCACCGAGGAGGAATGCAGGACGGCCTGTGGCGACATCTGTTTCCTGCCGCCGGAGGTCGGCGATTGCGACGGCGTCTGTCCCAGGTGGTTCTTCAACCCGGGAACGGGACAGTGCGAGACGTTCATCTGGGGCTGCTGCGGAGGCAATGCCAACAACTTCGCCACCGAGGCCGAGTGCCGAGCGGAATGCGCTCCAGGCTAGCCCTCCGGGGCCGGCCGAACCTCGAGAAAGCCGCAGGGGCAAACGTCGATGCACTTGCCGCAGGCCTGGCATCGATCGAGGGCGACGGAGAAGTAGGCCCCGGGCCGCACCTCCTCCAACCGGCTGAAACAGTCGTGCGCGCAGTAGATCCAGCAGTGCTCGCAACCGAAGCACTGCCCGCAAGAGAAACAGCGGCCGACCTCCTCCAAGAACTGATCCGCGGAGAGTCCTAGTCGGATCTCGTCGGCCGGCCGCGACAGACGATCCTCGGGAGGGATCGTTGGCGGCGTGGCACGCGGTCGGTCGGGGTAGAACTCCTGCTTGACCCTTCCGTCTCCGGCCGGACTCTTGGTCTCCGGCGCCTCGGCCGGAAGCCCCCGGAGGCGCGCGTGAACGGCCTCGGCGGCCTGCCTTCCGCGAGCGATCGCGGTTCCCGCGATTCCGAGACCGAGAACGTCGCCCGCGGCCCACACGCGCTCGTCCACGCGACCCGTCGCATCCGCACCGAGCCAGACTCCGTCCCTGCGAATCGAGTCCAGATTCTCCCAGTCGGGCTCCTGAGAGACAGCGGCGATCACGGAGTCGGCAAACATTTCGTATTCGGAGCCTTCGACGATCACCGGGCGGCGTCGCCCGCTCTCATCCGGCAGACCCAGTCGCATCCGGCACACGCGGATCGATCGGATGCCGGAGGAGTCGCGATCGATCCCGACCGGGGTTGCGAGAAACTCGATTCGGATGCCTTCAGCGAGTGCGTCCTCGACCTCGGCATCCCTGGCAGGCATCTCGGTGCGCGATCTCCGGTACAGCAGGGTGACCTCGCTGCCGCCGCGCCGGGCACAACGCGCGGCATCGATCGCGGTGTTGCCCCCGCCGACCACGACAACCATGCCGCCGAGCTCGATCCGCTCGCCCTGGTTCACCCGGCGCAGGTACTCGGTTCCGGTCCAGGCGCCGGGACCGTCCTCTCCGGGGATGCCGAGACGCCGGCTCCGGTGGGCCCCGATTCCCAGAAAGACCATGTCGTGAGCCGCCTCGATCTCCTCGAGCGTCACGTCGATCCCGATCCTCGTCCCGAGTCGAAGCTCCACGCCCAGATCCACGATCCGACCGATCTCGGCATCGAGCACCTCTTCCGGAAGCCGGTAGACGGGAACGCCGTAGCGCAGCATTCCGCCGGGCCGCTCTCGCTGTTCGTAAACGGTGACGTCGTAGCCCCGCCGCGCCATCTGGTAGGCGAAGGACAGGCCGGCGGGACCGGCTCCGACGACCCCGATCGACTCCGGATGACGATTCGGCTCGAGCCGCTCCAGCGAGAGA
>Ga0255055_10000528_pt1 | contig 29666 bp, 51 predicted proteins | sample JV7_2_27_MG_FD_188633 | JGI IMG/M metagenome (GOLD analysis project Ga0255055, IMG submission 188633) | Seawater microbial communities from Jervis Inlet, British Columbia, Canada - JV7_2_27 | ecosystem: Environmental > Aquatic > Marine > Inlet | place: Canada: British Columbia | collected...
GTCACGGGCGGGAAATTCTCGAAGTGCAACACGATTGCTCAATGCGTCATCGACGCCGCTGAGGAGAGCCAAAAATCTTGGACCGACGAACTCATCGCCGAGGCGGTGGAGACGGCTCAACTAGCCCGCCCTGCGGGCAGGAGGGAGGCGAGGATGAGTGACTATCGAGTACATACGTTCTGCCCCGAGCACGGGATCAACTGCAAGATCGACGACGACGGCACCTGTTCATCGTGCGGAGCGTCGGCGGTCGGGCCAGCACTCGATGAGATCGAGCGGTTGCGGGCGCGGGTGGTGGAACTAAATACTCTCATTACCATCCGGCAAGATGCTACCCCGCTTGAGGGGGAGTGATGGGGAACCCGCCAAAGATCCCGTGCAAGAACGCCATTCTACTGCGTCGAGAGCAACAACAAGAGTGCCGCAAAATTGAGCGTGACCACATTCAGGAATTCGTGACCGCTGCGTATTTGGCAATTGAACAGCGCGACGAGGCGTGGAAAAAAATCGAGCGGTTGCGGGCGCGGGTGGTGGAACTAAATACTCTCATTGAGGACAAAGCAGATCAAATCATGGAGTTACACCCCCGCATCGAGGAGATGGAGAGAGACCGCGACTTCTGGGCCAAGGCCGCGAAGGAATACAAGGACGATTACAACAGACGCATTCGTACTGGGAAGTGTGCTGACGGCCACCACATCACCGACGATCAGATCGACGCGGCGATAAAACGCATTGGTACCTACGGCTATAAGTCCTCAGATTGGTGGTCGGCGTGGGATGCGTTGAACGAATTGAACATATTTTGGTGTGAAGCGTGCGAGGGTGAAGGATCATGCCCCAACTGCGACGGCAACGGTTACTACATACAGGGCGGCGTGACGTTCCGTCGATAAACGTTCGAACCCAGACCAGGAGGTCACTATGAAACTCGCACTTTGGATCGCTGGCGGCATCGTCGGAACAGCAATCACTGCCTTCACCGGCAGAAAGATCTACAAGCGGCGGCAGGCCCGCAAGCTCGTGGAGCAGAACTGACGCTGCTCCCGGCCCTCTTCGGAGGGCCGCATGGAGCGTCAATTCCGACGTTCTCGAACCGAAAGGAGTTGCGTATGCACGACCTACCGTTGGTCGGCACGGCGATGGAGGTAGACCAAGTCTACGGTACCATCTGTCAACTAACCCCGCATCTGAGCGAGAGCCATCTGATAGCTCTCGGGAAGTATGTGGAATACCGCCTCTCAGAGATCGAGAGGGTGCGCCAGATCACCGATGTGATGGACCCCGATCACATCGACCACTGGTGGGGCGCGGTGACCCCAGTGGAGGATCTGGTGACGGATCGCGCTAAGGTCTATCTCCATGGGATTTACCACCCAGAGTGGAACCCGAAGCAGATGGTGAACAAGATCGCGGCGATCAAGGCTCTCCGTGAGGAGCACAGCTACGGCCTCAGAGAATCCAAGATTCTCTGCGATGCCTACCTGCACCTGCACGAGCAGGGTACGATCCTGTTCCCGATGCACCTTTTGCATCTGGACGTGGTCATACGCCCACTAAAGGAGGACTGAATGCCTGACATTCAGGAGACGCACAACGTCATGGACCGCCTCCTGCAAGACCTCGAAGAGGGCATCTATATCGATCTCTCTGAGATCGAGAAACTCGTGAACTACGCTAATGCTATGCGTGGCGCAGGTTCACACGGGGTAGAGATCTTCAATGCTCTCTGGATCATGCTGGAGATGATCGGCATCTTCAAATGCACTCGTTGCGGCGGGTTCAAGCTGATCGAGGTGCTTTTCGAGGGAGGTATACCATCGCTGGTAGACTGCCCCACCTGCCTCGCAATGGGGTGGACACGGACGAAGGCCATCGGGCCTTGGAATGGAGCGCGGCATGAATAACGCCGAGTTACGCAGTGAGGTCAAGAGACTTCGCGAGCAGACAGTCGGCATCAAACTGCTCGGGAAGGAAATCGCAGACAACATGGACACCATTCGGTTTACCTTGGTGGCCAACGACTTCAAGAACGAGGATGTCGATGAGGCCGTGAAGAAGGTCTGTGGCCTTCTTGACTTCATCGACACAGCCAAGTGAAAGTCACGAGGATGCGTCGGACGCATCTGACCAAGCAGGAGGCTAAGAATCGTTTTAGCCTCAGCAAGCACGGTCTTCCCTGTGAGGGTAGCATCACGATTCTTCGGGAGAACTGGACGACCGGAGAACGTGAGTACCTCGAACATGCAGGCAGGGAAGGGCAAGTCGTACACGTCCATGAATGGCCGGAGGTGATAGATGGCACAGAAGAAAGATCAGAGCCAGCGAGCTAAGGAGGTCGGGAACTGCGTGGCGACTCTCAGAGAGGCCATGTATGTCTTCCCGCATCTGCGGGTCGGGCAGACGATTTCCAACGCAGTGACCACGTTCCGGTTGAACCATCCGGAATTGTGGAACACCGACGACATCTACAATATGCCCGACGACCTGTTGGCTCTCGCTGTGCGAGAGTACATGGGGAACTTCGGAAAAACGACCTGATCGTTAACCTTGCGAGGGCGGAAAGGAGATAGACATGAGAGAGAAAGGTTTCACACTGATCGAGATCTTGGTCGCAATGATACTCATCGGGATTATCTCGGTGATCGTCATCGGCAAGATCATGGGAGCACAGGACGCCGCTACTACGGTAGCGTGTCTCGCAGAGATTGACGGGTTTGCCACAGCAGTCAATCTAATGGCTCTCACAGGAGCCGCTCCTACTCAGATGGAGGTTCGAGACGCCGACATCGGCTGGCCCGATGGCAAGTGGCGGAACTTCTGGTACATCCCGAACAACAGCGACTTCAACAAGGGTCACGGCAATGACCTCGACGGCTGTGACGAAGAGAACCCTGGTGCATCCAGCAAGAATCGTGAGTGCATCCCGATGCGTTTTGTGATTGTCTGTTCGCACGAGACGCACGGCAACAACAGTGATGCGAAGTACGTCTTCCACACTGGTGGAGGTATGCCGCCTCAGATCGTCGCCTACGACGAGTATCGTCGCACGTACTTACAGGACGCCAAGTGGTGGCCCAGAAAGGATCCGGGGTTCGATAAATGGATCGGGCGCACCCCGACCAAATGAACCGCCACTGGGACGGCATCAAGTTCTTCGGGTTCAAGAAACACATCCGCTGGGAGATCTCAGACTTCCTTTGGGACGCTTCCGAGGTGGCCTATCGGATAGGCACCTGGGTGGGTGAAAAAATAGAAGACCTAGCCGACTGGGTCGGGAGGACAAACGAATGAGTTCAATCAACGATCTGCGGGTAGCTATCACCGACATGATAGGCTACCTCACCCAGCACGAGGAGGAGGACTTCGTCGAGCAAATCGAGAGATTTGAGTCCGACGATACCAAGCCCTCACAGCACGTGTTCTTGGCAGCGTTCGTTGCTCACAACGCTCTCCTTGAGAGCGAGGGCAAGGAGACCGACACGCTCGGGCAGTGGCTCTGCCACGACTTCGATAACGAGCGCCCGCTCACGTACTTCCAGTGCCAGGACACTGAGTTCTGCGGGTACATCGGGACGGTGACCGAACCGATTCAGGACGGTCTCATTCTCACGCTCGACTACAACGAACCGATACCGGCTGGGGTTTGCCCCTACTGCGCCAGTATCGTGCGGGCGGTATGACCGCCTATCTCTGGGTTATGGTAGTCCTGTGCCTCAGTGACATCGTGTTCAGAGCTTATAAGCTCACATATCTGCCCTGGACCGACCGTCAAGAAGCCACTGTCCATGCGATCACAATGGTCCTCGACACTATCATGTTGTGCTGGACGTGCGCTCTGCTCTACGCGACATACACGGCCCACGGGGGGTAGTGTGTCTATCGTCAACAGTTCGCAACCTTGAAAGGAAAGACCAATGATGGAAATAGTTTTAGATTTCAACGCCAAAGAGGGTCAACTTCACGCAGTGATCGCTCGTGATGATGCGCCTGACAAGCGCATCCCACTACAGGTGACTCACTTCACGCCGTGTGCGCAGTTCCCGGTGTTGGCAGCGGATCCCACGGGGTATATCCCTGAGGTGATTCTCGACCAACTCATGTTGGAGTACACCCGGAAAGAGAACGTGCGGTGGCACGAGCACTTCAAAGCCCGCCGTGAGGACCAGCGCAGAAACCCGCAGGAGATCAGAAAGAATGATGTCTCCTTCAGGCGGGAAGCGATGGAGCGTGAGGGCAGAGAGGCGGTACGCTATGAAGAACAGCGTAACGGTTGAGACTCTGCTCAAGACCACCCAGATGATCGGGGAACTCAAAGAGAAGCGAGCGCAGCAGGAGAAGCTCCTTGCGGAGATGGAGTACGTGATCTACATGAAGTACCTGTGGATGCTCCGCAACCCAGACGACGACTTCGATGAGAAGACCTCGTACTATCTCAAATACTGGGATCGCGGGAGTAGGATCAAGGGTTGGCTCTGTGTGGTACGATGGTCAGACAAAGCTGAGATCCGGTTCCCTGTTTTCGTGAAGTCGATGACTTTCGCAGGAGTCATTGACATGTGGGACAACGGCGAGATCCCCGAACGGCTCATCGAAATCTTCTTCGAAAGGAACGGGAGCAATCACTCAAAGGGGTACCCGCTTCTCGGTAGCGCGGGACAGTACCGAACTCAGAGAGACAAGAGGAACGAAGAAAATGAAGCCTTTGAAGAGCGTTACGGTCACCCAAGGTCACCGCGCCCACTTATGGACGTTATTAGAGTTAAACCATCCGGAGATGAAGTACGGCTTGACGACTTTTCTCGGGATGATGGACCACAGGAAGTGGTACCTAGCGAGGGCGAAGAAGGCGAGAAAAGCCAAGAAGGGGAAACGGTGGCGTAAATGAAAGCCAAACATGTGGACTTGATCACCAAGCTCTGTGATCACATCAACGCCTACAACTTCGAGAAGGAACTGGGTGTTCACGCCGAAGAAGACGGGCGACACCGTGTCTACGAAGAACTGTTCACCGACTCTGCGTACGAACTGACGGGAAGCAAAGGACTTCTGTCCACCCTAAAGGACTTGTTTGATTTCGTTATCGAACAGGCTACCCAAAAGACCCGTCTATTCGAGAAGCGTCCTCTTAGGGAGCATCTGCGTGACCATGAAAGGCAGGCAGAGAGAGTAGGCAACACTCCTGAGTTCGCAAAAGAGTATTTTTACGGTGAGCCGTGCAGCCCCCCAACTCTGTGGGATCTACGGGACTGGGTGTACCATCGAGAGTCGCTTTGCAATCCCGTTACGGGATATTATGAATGTGTCATTCTCATGGACGAATACGATAAACGCTAACTTTGAAAGGAGTCAATATGTCGAACAACGAAAAACGGGGCGTGGTGTGTTTGTCGGACTCGGATACGGTGGCTCTGGCGCAGAGGCTCCAGGTCATCCCCCGGTTCCTGAACGGCTCGCCGTTCGCCGCAAAGGTTCGTCGCGGAGAGATCGAACGACGGAGGATCTCTCTGGTGAAGGCTGAGAAGCCTGCTCCCAAGCAACTGGACACCCAGGAACTGTATCGACTTTGTAGATACAAGGCATCCTTCGTGACGGGTGACGGTTTCGTCAACATCGGCTGGGCACTTCGTTCCACGATCACAGGCGACTACTTTGTTTTCTGTGAGCACTGGGGGAGGTGAGTATGCGTGAACCTATTTTCACCCTGTGGGATACTGTGAAGTCTATTCTTCACGGGGTCTGGATTGCGTTCATCGCCTGGATGGTACTGGAGGCTGCTCGTAAAGCACAGACAGATACCGAACTGGCCATGTGCATAATGTTCGGTCTTCTGATCGGCGTTCTGAGCCACCAGTCGTGGTGGCTGAAGAAGAAGCTCGGAAAGCTCCAGGCGCAAGTGGATAAGATCCCTTGTAGGCTCTTGGGCTGTGTCAGTGACCGGATGGAGCGTACCCCAGTCAGAGAACCCCGCATCAAGCGGGGAGGAAGGGCTATTCAACGTGGTTATTAAAGAACAGAACCCGTTGTGGTTGTGTGACCACCTACAGTACGTGCGGATGCTGTCTGAGTTACTCGCTGCTGGCATACCCACCAATGTATGTAAGGACTTGCAGAAGTCCATGGATCTGACCGAGAACGAGGTCTTTGAGATCTTCAATCGGGCGGAAGTTGAGTGGGACGGCATCAAAATTACGGCCCCGAAGAGCTTCAATCCGAAGCACCATCTCCTGTACTTGGAGAGCAAGTGGGTGCTGGTCAACCATGAGGCGTACAAGGCCATTCAGCGCGAAAACGATGAGTTGAGGAAAGACAACAGAGGGCTTGCTGATGCCCTTCAGGTTATCAGAGGCGCTCTCGCGATTGTCGATTCTGATGACGTTTGAGTTCGATTATCAACCGCCAACTGCCTAAAGGAGGCAATCATGTCTGAGAAAAAAGCAACCTACGATGTCCAGTACACCCCGGATGCAGTGCTGGACGCACTCGCAGGTAAGAAGGGCAAGCGTGGGGCACGTCCCATCTTGTTCGATGTCCGTCAGTTCAAGCTGAACGTCAAGGACGAGGACGGTAAGTTCTCGGCACGTCTGATGACGTACTTGATCTTCGGTGGTGTCCCGCCGAAGGCCATTCACAAGGCCCTCAGCGAAGCGGACTTCAAGGTTCGTCGTCGGCCCGACTCGTGGCACAACAAGAAGACCGGCGACGATGTCCCGGTCAAGGGCCAGGACAGAGAGTGCTACGTGGTGTACTACCTCGACTCGGACACCGAGTTCGGTGAGGACCAGCGCGATGTGATCGGTCGCTGCTTCATGTACATCAGTCAGGCTGTGGCCAAGAAGGATCACAGTGGCCTGATGACCACCTGGGATCAGGTGAATCAGCAGTATGGTGACGAGGACGAATGGCTCACCATCTGCACGGTGCCCCGTGAAAAAGCGGAGGCGAAGCCGAAGGCATCACCGGCAGAAGTTGGTGATACAACTATCGACTTCGACACCGTGGCTGACACGTTCTAAAGCGGATCAAGATGGGGGGACTTCGGTCCCCCCGCTTTTTGGAGGCCCTATGACCGACGAGAAGCTAGACCGGCTTCGGCTGCTAGCCAGCCAAGCCTCGATTCACTATGGAGCGAGAATGACTGTTGAACCGTGTATGCGCGGGTATTACCTTATGAACTATAAGGATCAGCCTGTGCTCTTCACATACCACGACCTGTCCCGTCGCCTACGGGACATTATCCAAAGAGGAGAACGCTGATGCAACTAAAGAATATCAAGGTGGGTGGAACCTACGCCTGGATTGACGGTTACAACCAGTTCTCACGCCCTGGCCGTTGTTTCACCAACCCGGATGCTTGCCCAGTCAGAATCATCTCGAAGAAGAAGGTTCTGGTTGCTCAAGGCAAGGATTCCTGTGGTCGAGATACCGACAGGAAAGAGACGGTTGTGGTGTACAAGAAGTACAACATCCCGGCCTCGCACATGCTGGCTATGGACCTGGATATCATCGACGAGCAGCACCCGGAGCTTGTGACGGAAGTCAGTGGTCTCAAGGGCAAGGATGTTGTCTGGGACTGGAGCAAGGAAGTCGAGAAGGTCCGTGATGATCACCGTGTCAAGAAGATCATGAGCCGCTATTACGACTACATCGAGGGCGTGACCTATCGGGTGTATCGTTGGCTGATGGAGGAATATGGCCTCACTCGGTTGAGCCAGAATTCCAAGGTCTGCCGTAGTTATCTACGGTTGGACGGAAATGCCAACTCTGATCTCAAGGTGTGGTTGTACGATACGATTCGTGGCGAGAACGACCCGAAGTCCGAATTCATGGGTGGTGGTTACAACCACTATGGACACCATGACGAGAGGCACCCGGCTCCGTTCCTGCCTACGGATTCAGCCATATGCTATAGCCTGCATTTCCGACTGGCACGTAACACAGAAACGCGTAATGGGGTTAACCCCTACTACCACTCCCGAGTTCCGATGAGAGGCGAGTGTTCCGTGGACACCAGCGCACGGGTGCTGTTGGACATGCCGAGGATCTATCTGAAGAAACTTCGGCTCTATACCAAGTACCAGGAGCTTCGTGGCGGGTACTATCACAAGGCCAATGTTGCCAAGTTCAACGCGCTGCACGAAGAGAGTCGTGCCGTTTGGCAGAGTCTGGATAAGAATGCTCGGTTGGGCATCCTTGTGGCTGCTATCAACGATGTTCGTGATCAGACCCTGAAGCTCTTCCCTACGAAGACCCTGCCTGAGTTCAAGAACAACAGGGCATGGGACAAGTGGTTCGCTGCTGAAAAAGCGAAGTTCTACCTCTTGCTCCCCGAGGCGAAGCCGGAAGTTTGATGCCCACGGCTGATATCGCAGCGGTAGTGCTGGTCTTTGACTGGCTCGAAACCGAGTACTGTGATTGGAAGTCCCCGACCGAAGCGCGTCCTTTTGAGGTCGAATACTACTGCCCATTGCAACAAATGGTTGACCATCTATATGAGAATCTCATGAAGAGAGGATACGAACAGGTGGAAGTCGAAGGGCCGTTAGTGAACTGTGCGGTAGCTGTTACTGTACACTTGGATACTCAAGCGGACGTTGAATGCGCAATACGGGACGTGAACGAAACCATCCCGTGGAAACATGGACCACGGGGAGAAGTGTGTAAGGAGACGCAAAATGAATCCTGAACGTATGGCAATTTTGATTGTGTTTTTGATGGCGTTGCATGTGGTTGCAGCGTTTCTCTATTGGCGCTTGTGTAACAAGTTCTACCATTTCAAGGAGCTTATGCTGCATCGGTTGGACGCCCATACTGAGGCGATCAACGCCAATACGGAGGAAGCGGAGGATCTCTTCAGGAGGGCTGCGGCAAGGGGTATAGCCATAGGCGAATTCCTTGGCGTGGAGTTCGAGTACGAGAACCCGAGACCCGGTAAGTGGAAAGCTGTAAAGAAAACCACGAAGAAAACGACCAAGAAGTAGGAGGTCTGGGATGGAAGTAGCAGATCTTCCCGAACTGCCGTGCATTGAGGGAGAACTCGAAGTGAGAGAGGTCTCACTGGACATCATGTTCCCATTTCATCTCGTCTATTTCGCAGCTTACAAGCAGGAAATGGACGATGACGGTAAGCTCGTTAAGCAGGAGCGAGATCCGATTATCTCCCGCTTCGAGCGGAGCCTGGACGTGATAAAGCACTTGAAGGCTATTCGCATTGATACGGGATCGGACGAGATTCTGTTGCGTTTGACGTTTTTGGGTGGCGAGGTGGACCTCTTGGACACCCAATGCAACAATGTGATGGAGCAGTTCGAAGCCGTCGTTGATGCCTGGAATGTTCAACAGCGTCAGATAGACGAGGCAGCTATTGACTGGTTCAATGAACAGAAGTTGGCACCAGTGGGTTCCTTGGACTTCGATACGCTCGCGGACGAAATGTTCTAGGAGGATATTATGAAAGAAATACTGTTAGTAGTCTCTCTCGACGCGGCAGAGGACCGGGAAAAGCCGGTTGCTATTTGGCCCGAAGAGGCTTGGGACGGTATCGAACTGGACAGCGATAGGATCTGGGCCGTGAAGATGAGAAGGCATAATGTCCACCATATGCACGACCTCACTGAGGAGGACTTCGAGGAGCAGTACGGTTGGCCCCTCAACATCGCTTTGAAGCCGGGTGAGAAGATGGTCATCCGTTCTGACACGCAGTGGGAGCCGGTGGAGGAGGAGTCCAACGACCCCGAAGCGGCTTGATATGGACCGTGAACGCTCCACTCGTGAACGTGATCGCCGTGCTCGGCAACTTTTCACTTTACGAGAAGTGATCGACTCCTTCGGACACTACAGCCTTCCGGCTAAGTTCGATCCTGGGAAGCTTTCCTAAGATGAGCTTGACCCAAGGTCAGATTGAAGAGTACGTTGCGAAGAAGGGGCTTTACTGCCCCTTTTGCCACAGCAAAGACTTAGAGACCATTGGTCCTGGGATCATGCACTTCGATGGGCCTGACGCCTGGATCGACATCAAGTGCGCTGATTGCAAGAAGATATGGACCGACGAGTATACTCTGTCCGGACTCTTCTATGATAAGGAGGCCCCAGATGGCAAATAACTACACGTTGATGTCTATGGAACTGACGGATGTGGCTGCGTCCGGTGTGGAGTTTCTTCAACAGCAGCTATCCGTTCTTGAGTACCGAGATGAATGCCCCGGATGGGAGTACAGTATCCGCCCATACAAGGACATGGGCGATGGGGTCAGGGCGTATAACGTCCCTGACGCGGATAAGTTCAATGTGGTCATCTTCAGTGAGGAGTCCTGCAACGTGGACGCTTTGGCAGAAGTGTTGAGGGCTTATCTCAAGATCTTTGACCCCGATCATATCCTGTACTTCACCTGGGCGTCTACCTGTTCCAAGATGCGTCCAGACGAGTTCGGAGGCGGGGCCTTTGTTATCAGCGATGATAGCATCTCGTGGATGAACACCTGGGCGTGGGCGGAACAACAGATGAACCAGTGGAAGGAGATAAGTGCTCGTCATGGAAAAAGTAAAACTTCCGGAGAGACCGAAGTACCGCCGTCTGAGCCACCGACAGAAAGTTCTCTTTAACGCCGCGAAGTGCGCGGTCTGTAAAAAGGAGATCGTGTCCACATATGTGCATGACTGGCAGTGTTGCGATTGCCGGGGCGCAGATGGAAAATTTGATCCGTCTGTGGGCATCTTTGTTGATGGTGGGCTTGACTACCTTCGTTGTGGAGGGAACCTCAAGAACATCATCGACATGTCAGTCACCCAAACCATTTTGACACCGTGCGTGGAGTGCGGTTATTTTCAGAATTCGGAGCAGAACGTCCCGTACTGCTACCACGATGTCAAGGTGAACCCACCAGCGATGCCGGTGATCCTGTATGGAATCGGTAGCAACGACACGTTCAAGGACTGCCCGATGAAGGAGGACACAGACTAATGAGCATTGTCACTGAAGTGACGATTTGTTTTGAGTCTGACGCGGAACGGGACCGGCTGAAGCGTGTCTTCAGCATGACTGTCAGTGAAATGGCTGATAGGTTGAGTGAGGGACTTGGCGACGAAGAAGACCAAGACCTTATGCGTCAGGATAAGGCGTGGCTCGAAGGTCTCATCGAAGATATGGAGGACGATGATGCGTAAACTTCAGATCGATCTTTACAACTGCGGTGATTGCCCGTACTTCTCATGCGAAGAGGGAACCTGGAACGCCCAAGGCGAGCCGAACCCACAGAAGATGAGGTGCGAACACGCTGAGGGGTATCAGGAGATGGGACCGAAGTTCAACGGTGGCGGTATCCCCGCTTGGTGTCCGCTTCCTGTAGCGGAACCGGATCGGTCATTACTCACGTGTGAGTGTTGTGACCCGGCTCAGAGTCGTGAGGACTGTGAGCAGGATGACACCCCCAGCAAGTTCAACGCCTTCTCTGTTCGGTTCGCTGAGGTGGAAGGCATCCCTGATGCGTGGCTCCAGGGACTGAGTCCTGCGGAGCGACGGAATCTCAAGGAGAGTGACGAGGAACGTCTTGAGCGTATTCTGAAAGAGGAGGGCATTGATGTATCGGAGACAGTAGCCTATGATCCCTTCGAAGATAGCTTGTACGGCATCAAGTAATGGCTAAACCCAAGGCCGACCGCGACCTCGTCGCGGAATACGAAGAACTCACTAAGAACGCATTCCTAGACAAGGGAGAGATCCCAAAAACAGAGGAGAGCGCGGCAGCGGAGAAATTTCTAGAGCGGGTCTTGGGGAAAGAGGTGAAAGCGATTATGGATCGCGGCCCCCTCTCTGCCGGTTTATGGCTCGATGAGGACGGAGAACCCATCGAGGAATAGTTGACATACGAGGAATTTGATGATATCATCCATGATAACCTAGACAACTAGGAGGAACTAATGAAGATCGAAAACGTGCCAGCAGGAGATATCTTCCCTAAGCTCAAGGGCAACGCAGCCAAGCTCAAGCTCCCCAAGGGGGTATTCGACCCCAAGGACGAGGATGACGTGCGGCTGGAAACTCTTGTGCCGAAAGAAGATCCGTTCTACCTGTTCCCCGGTATCCATGTGGTGCCGCTGCTGGTAGTCGCACAGAACCGGGACAACATCTTGATTGTTGGTCCCACGGGAGTAGGTAAAACTATTCTCGGTACGCAGTTGGGCCACAAGCTCCACCTGCCCGTAACCCGACTCAACTTCCATGGTGAGTTGGGTGCCCCGGAACTCTTGGGGTACTATGGACTTACTGACCCGAACATCAAGGACGATGATGGCTGGAAATACACGGCTCTCATCAAGGCACTCGGTCGCCCCGGCATCATCATGTTGGATGAGTGGGATGCGGGCCGAGCGGAGTTGACCATTGCTCTCCAGAGGATGCTTGAGGATAACGATCCTGGCGTCTTCCTGTCGGAGAAGGATGAGTTCATCCGCAGGCATGAAGACTGCATCGTGATCGCAACTGCGAACACCCGTGGTCTCGGTGATGAGACTGGCCTGTATGCAGGTACCGGCTCTCAGAACTACGCCCAGTTGAACAGGTTCCATCTGGTCATGGAGGTCGAGCCTCTGCCAGTGAAGAACATGGAAGCCATTCTCAAGAAGGCTGAGTTCAACGGACGTGAGTTGAAGCCGGAACTGGTTGAGGCGCTGTCGGAGTTCTACGGCCTCACCCTCTCCTCATTCAAAGCATCTGAGCTTTCGGCTCCGGTGTCGGTGAGGACGATGCTGCACTTCGCGGAGTACTTTCAAACTCTGGGCTTCGCGGCCCTTGAACTGGCGGTCACTTCCAAGATGCCGTCGAAACGTGAACAGAATGTCGTGATCGAGTTAGCGGATCGTGTCCAGTTGGCTGACCCCAAGCGAAAAACTGCCTGAGGGGGCTATTATGGAACTGAGTAAAAGACACTTGGACGGCCTGTTCGGAGGGAACATCCCCACGGCACAGGTGCTTCAAGGCGTTGCGGCTGGCCTCGCGGACTGTGGTGTGACTGTGATCATAGATCCCAGAATCACCGTTCCGAAGGCCGATACGTTCAACAAACGCATCATGCTCCCGGCCCATGTGATCGGAGAGAAGGCGTTGCTGATTGTGAGTTGGCACGTGGACCACGAGTCGGGTCACATCATCTATACGCCACCGTTAGAGCCGATGCTACGTAAGTGGGACACCAACAGCAAGATGCTGACCGTCTGTAAGAAGAAAGGCTACAACGGTCTGCCCTCAATGTTCTTGGAAGCAGCGAAACTGTTCTGGAACTTCTGTGAGGATCCGCGTGTCGAGCATCTTATGCTTCAGCGGTTCCCCGGTTCGAAGAAGCACTTTATCGGTGGGCCGATTGCGGCTGGCCTCGACAAAATGGTTGAGACCTATCTCGAAAAGGCCACGGAAGTAGCTACGCAGCGGGGCGTTCCACTGCACAAAGCAATAAGCCCGTTCTACGCGGGGCAGATGCACGCGTATACCATTTTGGGTGGGTTCCATGGCCAGAAGCCTAAGAACTATGTCCGCAAGGCGATGCCAGATGGTACGCAGTGGGTGTTGGATATCGTGGACGATGAGCTTGGTGGGATCAGCCGGGTGCATAACTGCACCTTCGAGGAACTCACTGACAGTACGGACACGATTGTAGCTAAAATCCTTGAAAAAGTACTGCCTGACTACCAGCCTCCTCCACCGGCCCCTCCTCAGCAGAGCGACGACAAGTCTGACGAGGACGAAGAGGGTGAAGAGGGTGAAGAGGGTGAAGGTGGTTCTGGTGGTGGTGACCCTGGAGAGGGTGAGAAGGATCCTGACGACCAAGGTGGTTCGGATCCCTTCAACGACGAGTTCGAACAGGGTGAAGGCACGGAACAACAGTCTCAGCCAGAAGACTCCGACGATGAGGACTCTGGTAGCGACGGAGACGAGCAAGAAGGTGGCTCTGAGGCCGACGAGGACGCCGAAGAGGGCGACGGAGGCGACGAGGAGCGCGAAGGCTCTGAGGGCGCTGGAAAGCAAGGAGAGGACAATGAAGAAGACGAAGACGGATCTTCTGGTTCTGGAGACAGTGAGGGGGACTCTGATGAATCTGACTCAGACGAAACTGATGAGAGTGAGGGCGAGCCTGGAGGAGGAGACGGAGACTCGGGCAGTGGCTCTGGAAAATCTGACGATAGTTCTTCTGATGACAGTGAATCAGATGGCTCTGAATCCGGAGACTCGGACGAGGGTGATGCAGACTCTGGTGACGAAGCTGGAGACGATGGAGAATCTTCCTCCGGATCTGAAGACGAGGAAGGAGATGACGAGGGAGACGATAACGAGTCTGATGATAGCTCTGAAGGAGCCGGTGACGGCGACGTAGACGAGAAGGATTCGGAGCCGGGTAACGACACCGAGGATTGTCCTTACGAGGAGGTGAATGGCGAAGCCCAGATCCCCAAGATGCTCCAAGAGTGGATCGAGGACGCTGGTACGGACATTGCTGAGATGATTGCTGCTGCTGCCGATGATTCGGAGAGCGGTAAGGAAGGTGGTGGTTCCGACGACGAGCACGACTCGAACCTCTCTGGGTCTCCGTACGGTATGGAGCACGCCAAGGACATGGTAGGGATGCCGGATGAGTACTTCCGGAAGATGCGCCCAGGTGTCCGAGACATCGTGATCGCTGGACAGGATCTCACCAAGATCATGCAGGGCGAGAGCGAGAGCTTCCAGCAGTACGACAACGATATCCGGGGTCTTATGCCCAAAGACTTGGGGCCTGCGGCGAGAGCGTTCGTGGGTAAGTTCAAGAGTGCGCCCGGTAACTCGTACGTTGGGAGTCGGGTGAATCCGAGGATGCTCCAGCCTATTCTGGCGGGTAAGGCCGCTGGCCGGAAGCTCTTCACCAAGAGGATGGAGCCGACGCAGAGCCGCAAGGGTGTCTGTGTGATGATCGCTGTGGACTGCTCAGGGTCCATGTGCAGCGGTGTTTCTGGTCTTACGACTTCGCAGAGATCCAAGTTCGCAGTGTCTCACGCTGCGGCTCGGAGCCTTGCTCGGTTGCTCCAGAATCTCCACATCCCGTTCTCCATGGTTGGGTTCACTGCTACCAACTCCGCATCGTGCGGCATCGGTGGTGATGAGCACTACTCCAACTCTCGGAGAGTGGATATCGTAAACTTCCTATTCAAAGACTTTGATGAGCCGTGGTCTGCCACAGAGCAGAAGATGCTGGCTATGAACCCTGGTACGCGTACAACGTTCAAGGGTAAGAGTATCCGGCCCCACACGAACAGTGACGGTGAGTCTCTCATATGGGCCGCGACTCGCATCCTTCCTCGTGAAGAGGATAGCAAGATCATGATCGTGATCTCGGATGGTCTCCCCTACGGTGGTGACCAGCAGATGCAATCGAAGTTCCTGAAGTGGGCAGTATATCGGATCTTGAAAGCTGGTATCATGATCGGTGGCCTCGGCCTCGGTTGTGATGCAGTGAAGAATTACTATCCGTTCCACGAGATCATCAGGGAGTTCCCTGAGGGTCAGGGCACGGATATCACGGCACCGTTGTTCATCCAAGAGAAGTTGATTGGTCTTATAGACGCTATGACCGGAGGTCGAGCATGAAAGAGAAGTTTAGTACTTCGCAGGGCATGGTTCTGGATCCGTTCTCGATACATGCCACAGGTTTGTTACGAGCCAATTTTGCGCCAAAGATATCTCAGATAGCCGAGAACGAACGGCTGTTTGAGCATCTCCACGGTGAACGCCAGTTCAAAGCTGCGTTCGCAAACGCTTGCCATTTTGCAGAGACCATGACTGTCGTGGGTCCGGTGGCTCAGCCTATCTGGGCCATGAAGTCCTCGAACGTGATCATGCCTTCACTCCGATGGGAGTTGGAGAAGAAGGGAGCCAACAACGATCTGTTCAACCATTGGGATCAGGTCATCGCTGGTGCATCGTGGGCGAGGGTTCCACGGAATCGTTATGATACGTCGCAAGGGATCGCCTTCGGTGACTCTTGGGGCCTCCACGTGATGCCCGATTTCCTTATGCGCCGGGATAACTTTCTGGGAGACGCCGATTTCATCGACGACTCCGCAAATGAGCTATTCAAGTTCATGTTCGAGGAAGGGCATGGTGAGGTTCTGGAGCGGCAGAAGGTCGAGGATGTGAACCGACATCCGTTCCCGAAATTCATTCGGGGTGCGCCAGTGCTTAGCTTCATGGCCGTGATCTTCACGTTCAAGAAGCCCACGGGACACCTGCCAGCATACGAGTTGACTAATCTCGCATCCTGGCCTCCGATGGTGTTCCTCATCCCGACACTCGTACCAGCAGGGGCATCGTTGGATATCCCGCAATGGTACAGTTCAGTGACGGATAGGGTCAACCACCAGCCCGCTATTGCTTCCTACAAGCTGGCCTTCCACAACCACAGTTCGATCATTCCGTTCGGTCAGCCCTTCAAGCTCACTTCGGTGAACACTGAGGGTAAGAAGCCGGATGCGCTTCGGTCGCTGTCGGATGTGTTCAAGGCTTTGTGGTCTCAGGCCACACAGTACAGCGCATGGAGCATGGACTTCATGCGGGATGAGGAGACGGGTGAAATCGATCCTATCGGTGACTTCAACTTGGATCCCATGGGAGCCGGTCGGCGTATCCGTGGGCATAACAGGTTCACCAGCAAGTACAACATCCCTGACATGGAATTCCTGTGGGAGCCGAATTGTGGTAGCACTGTGGTTAGCCCCAGAGGTCCACTCGCAGCCTACAACCATGGAGGGGTGAACCACCACACGTATCGAAACCAGTTGCGGTCTTATCGCAACAGGGGCTACCAGTCGAACCTGCAAATGATCTTCACGCTTCCGAGTTACTTCACGCAGGAGACTGCGGAGAATCTGTACCCGACTGCTCTGGGCCTGTTTCACTACGCCATGATCAGTGGTGCTGGTCTCAATACGTTCCTCGATGGGAGTGTGGTGGAGGGAGTCCAGCCCTACAACCACGATGGCTCAGTCAATCTCGAAAAGGGCCAGAATACCGAGAGCTTCGTGGATCGGGTCCACCGCCTCAAGGGTATAGAGCCGGATAAGATCAACCGAGGTGCGCTCCCGGTCCACCGGGTACCCGCTGCGGTTGAGTTCAATCCCGAGGGTACGCCACGGGTGTTCGGCATCTCGGCTACCAAGTACACGATCAGGTGGTCCAAGTTTCGGGAGCTTGACGACGACGAGTTCAAGGAGGAGATCCTTGACAAGGTGAAGGTGCAGGATGGGTTCAAGTATCTTGACCAGATCTGCTCTGGAAGCACCAAGGGTCTGACTCAGGCGTTCGGGTCGGTTAAGGCGTCGAATATCAACAACCCGAAGTCGAAAGGAGCCGGTCTGCTCGATGAGACGTTGGCAGTAGATATGTTCGATGGGTCCGAAGGGGCTATGATTTGAGCGTATCTCTGCTCTTTGGGCACATAGGGCGTTTCAACGTCGAAACGGGGTTGCACGTCCTGTATGGAAGTGCCCAAGACGTTACCCTTGATCATAGGCATCTTCAGCAGATTGCGGAGAGTCGGAGCGGGTACGAGATCAACTCGAACGCTCCGTTCACTTGTGTTGATCCAAGCAAGAAGGATGCTTTCAAGTTCTTGAACAAGGCCGAATACCACGCGTCGAATGCGGGTGACTTTTCCGTTGATCTGGAGATGCTCACCGATAAGGCCAGTGATGGTTCGGAGACTATTGTCGGGAGCATGAGCAATTCTAAATCTGCGGCATTCCGTTTACTGAATACGGAGCAGTGGTCTCCTAAGGTCTACTCTAACCGCATAATTGGACTGGTCCCGCCTTCAGTGTTCCTGAAGATGATCCTGAAGCAGAAGGGGTCTAAGACCAAGCGAGTGATCATGTTCGCTTGTGGGATATCTCAAGAGTTGGGTGGTCGTACGTGGTTCTGTACACCACAGGGTTTCACTTGGCGGCAGGACCGTCAGGTGGTGGTCAAAGGTAAGACCCTGGATATCAAACAAATCATGGATCGCGGCCATCCAGGTGCTCCGGGGTCGTATCTATACGGTGGGATAACCAACGCGGTGCCGTTCATCAGTGGGCAGCTATACCGTAAGCCGGATGAGGACTACCCCAAGATTATGAGCTTCGGACTTGGCCTCAAACCCCGAGACTATGAGATGGCGGTTTTCAACGCGCTAAAAGAGGTCCATGATATCCATGACAAGCACGCTCTGAGGCCAGTCTTGGATCTCGTTCGGAGCGCGATGGTCGTTGGAGAGACGAGTACCACCATAACGCTCACTGCACGTGATTTGGTAGATGACGGAATGATCGTCCTAGACGACGATGACGACGGGATGTGGTAGGAGGAAGCATGGCTAAACGAAAGACCATGACCAGTGACCAGTTGATGACGATGTTGTACGATCTGGTGCCGTCACCAGATATGTACGCTCAAGGCTACTCGAAAAACTACGGTGCTCATTGCATGAGGTTCGACTTCATGGGTATCACCTTTTGGTTCAGCTACACGACGCTGATCGCATTCCAGTTCCCACGGGAACCGATTGTGAAGATGAAAAACTACTGGCGACAGACTACGGGCTACCATATGAGCAACATCCCCGGCAGTCCGGTGTGGTCGGTAGGTGTGACCGAGGAAGAGTTCTACGTCAGGTATGCGAACAGCCTTAGGAAGATGGGTATCTACAAAGGCCCCGAGGTGTGTCTGCACACTGACACCAAGACCCGAGAGCTTACCGGCAGGATCGCTGTGAAGAAGAAGTACGAAGCGGTTATCCCGCCTCATGCCTCTGAGTTCTATCTCCATCCGGTGTACAAGACACCGAAGGAGGTGAAGGAGTGGGAGCAGGCCATCGAGGACCGGCGTATCGCTCGGAATAAGCGTGCTCGGGAGCGGAGGGTCGAGCGGAAGGAGGAAGCTATCGCAGCAGAGAGAGTAGAGGCTCTGAGGCAGGAGATGATGCCGAATCTCATTGAGCCGGTACCGGAGGCCATGTATGATTAACCCTTTCACGACCGCCTATCTAAAGCAGGAGATAGAGTTCTACGATCCAGTGCCCTACGAGAACGACGGGATGAAAGTGTATCTCCGTCCTATCGAGGGGTTCACTCGGATCGACGAGTTCCTCAACAAGGGGTTCTGGTCTAAGGGTCCAGATATCCCGATCCTAGCGATGGACGGGGTGCTCTGGATGAGCCTGACATGGATGGAGGTGCAGTCACATTGGTTGCCTATACAACGAGCCAACGGCAAAGTGTTGGTAGGGGGTCTGGGCATGGGCTATGCTGCACTACGGTTCGCGGCCAAAGCCAGCGTTGACAAAGTAGTTGTATATGAAACTGATGCGCGAGTGATAGAGTTCTTTGAGGAAACGAAAGGCCACCGCGAGGAGTTCAAGAAGATCGAGATCGTGGAGGCTGATGTCCGGGCGGCGAAGGGTGAGTACGATTTCGCGTACATCGATATCTACGCTACGCTGCTCCCTGATGAGATGCTGAAGGACGCCGAGACGATGTTCCTACCAGGGACCGGGTGTACGGCGAAGAGGTTCCATTTCTGGGGGCAGGAGCTTGCTCAACTGTCGGCCATCGGCGCAGAGGAGTTGACCGAGCACAATGACGTAGATATCGCTGATTTCTTCAGCATGTGGTTGGACTCGGGTAAGGAGGATCTTATCAGTACGGTTCCTGACTACGATTTCTGTTGGGATCTGATAAATGCTCTCGGGCTGGATTACAACTGAGAGGAGTGAGTATGGCAAAAAGAAAATTTTACGTTGAATCGATCACCCAGTATGTGGGTAAGTACTTGGATAAAAAGACGGATAAGCTGCACGAGGTGGCCTATTCGATAAATGGCGACCTCAATGCAGCCACAACGGATATCAAGTCGGTTAAGAATGCCGGAGGTGAGGCGTGGGATTGGGCGACGAAGAATTGGCCCGAGTTCATCCCAGAGGACGGCGAGCCGATGGTGATCGGAGATATCGTAGTTCCTATGAAGCTCCGGTGGGCGTGCATACAAGGTATCTTCAAGGACGCGAAGAAGAAAACCATGCTACCAATAGGTGAAGTGAAGTCCCAGTACACGAGTTACGCTAAGCACAAGAAAGACGTTCGCCAGGGAAAGAAGCAGACCACCAAGAAGAAGGCGACGAAGAAATCCACCAAGAAGAAGGCACCGGCTCAGGGAGCCGGTGGGGTCAAGGCTAAGATCAAGGATAGCCTCGGAATTCCGTCCGGGGTAGAGGCCGCGGTCGATATCGGGGTGGACATTGACAAGCTGAAAGCCGAGAAAATTGCAGAGGCAATGAAGGAGGAGTGATGTGGGGTTCGTACAAGCGCGGTGACGTGTTGATAGGGTTATTCATAGTGCTAATTTTTTGTTTCTTGGTTATGGGGAGCGTTACTTGGATGCAGGAAGTGGATATGCGACGGGCGATGTTTGAGGAGCGGATCATCCCAGACGGGACGGTGATGCTCGAAGCGATGTCCCAGAGCAAGACCACCGGAGATGTTATCCGCTTTCATATCGTGGTGCAGGACGAGGACGCTCTCAGGTTGGAGGGCGAGTTCCTGATGCTGGTTCGAGTAAAGGGGGGAGATTATGTCGGTAACTAGAAATTACATCAACAGTCTGCGGTACAAAACAGACGAGGAAACATGTCAAATTTACGCTGATGCCATTGGCCCCATTGATGAGTATGATGACTTCGAGAAGGAGGAGACGGCTGCGGAAGTCCGAGCGATTATCACAGCGGATACCCTCAAGCAGGCGGTCTATCTGGCTGACGACAAGTTCTGTTGGGGCAATCCGCGAGACTGTGTGTGTAAGCTGTGGAAGGAGATCGGCAGGTTGGAGATGCCACCTAAAACTCACGCGAATATTGTGTTGGTTGCGGAGGCGTTGACAGATAAATTGGCCCGCGACAGGGAAGAGCTTGCCAACTTTGTAACTGAAGCATTGTTGAGGTGTTACCAGGAAGATCCCGACAGCTTTTACGAGGACTGGGAGAGATATGTTGTCGAATAGCCCCGAAGCTCAGGGCCACCTATTTACTCTGGACTGCGGACACTATCCCACTGAAACAGAAGGATGTGGCACAGGATATGGTCGAGACAACGATGGGAAGGAGTTCTGTTACGAATGCTGCGCCGCCAATGACCTAAAAGACTTGATAGAGATGGGTCGCGGCGTGCTCTACCTCTGTGACGGCGATAACCCAAAGCCGAGTTACCCGGCGACCAAGTACAAGGTGACCAATTGGCCCGGTACGCTCAAGTTCCCGGTGCGCTCCTTCAAAACTGGCGCACATAATATGGGGGGTGAGCGGATCGATGTGTGGTTCCGTGGCCCAGACGAGAAGGGGGAGATGACGGCGATTTGGTGGGGAAAGATGATCGGCAGGTTCACGCAACTCTGCCACTGCAAACGAACGAAGGAGAGGATATGACCGAGTTACACAAAGAGTTCTTTTATCCCGAGCACGAGAAGCTCAAGAAGGTGGAGCAGATATCGCACCGTATAGGCGAGTTTCTGGACTGGTTGGGCGAAGAGGACATGAGGATTTGTGAGTTCCTAGATTGTGTTGATGACGAGGGGTTTCCCATGAAAGGGTACTGGCCCGTTCGGGATGGTATTCTGGAGTTGTTGGCCCGTTACTTTGATATTGACATGAAAAAGATCGAGAGTGAGAAACAAGCAATGCTACAAGCACTGCGGGAAAGGAATCGAGATGGCAATTCTGACTAAGACGGTTTTTACATTTGAGCACGACTACTCCCAGGTGATCGACTGGACCGAGGAGAACAAGAAAGAGGCCGAATGGCTGGAGGGAATCCAGGCCGACCTCCGGGCAGCTAATCCCGGCGAATATGTCGGAGAGGTTCTTAGTTGGCAGCGGTGTGATGGGTACGCCTCATATATAGTGGTCACCGAAGAGCCGGTGTTGATGCTTTCACTTTTGGCCAGGGGCGATTGCTACACGGTGGAGGACGCGCTTATCCGAGGGCTTATCATCGAGGATGTCATCGAGTTGGTTAGCCGGAGAAAGCGATTTGAAGCCATGTGTTGCACACCCGAGGAAAAGAAGAGAAGGTTGGAAGAGGCCGGCATTGACAGGGATTAGTGGGGGTGGTAGACTGCTGTTATGAGACTCTACAATCACGCTTGTGAATTGTGTGACCTCCATAAAACCGATGGTGTAACGTGTGTCGCTGGCGCAGGCAACCTTAAAACGTCTCGTATCATGGTGGTAGGGGACGGGCCTTCTAAACAGGAGGGAGCGTTGGGTCGTACCTTTGGTGATCAGAGGGGACAGTTGCTTCAGGAGGTGCTTGACGAGGTGGGTATTCAGACGGGGGGCGACGGGGAAGTGTTTGCTACGTATGTGGTTAAATGCTTTCCTAGTGGTAAGATAAAAGCCAAAGATGCCCGAACGTGTTCTGATGTTTACTTGATGAAGGAGATCTTCAAGCATAAACCCGCTCTTATCCTCTCACTGGGCAAAACCGCGCAGGTGGCAGTGATGAAAGATGCGACCCCTCTCAGCAAAACCCATGGCAAGATGTTCGACCACACGTTCGAGTTCGAGGGCAAAGAGTTCTCGACGAAGGTGATGCCCATTGAGCACCCATACGCCATCTTATCCGAGCCGACGAAGCTGGACCCGTGGATGGCTGACATTCGGAGAGCTAAGACAGTTCTTTACTCAGAAGGAGATCCTTACTGGCATGACGACAAACTGGAGAGATTTGACTTTCGTGTGATCGACTCGGTATCAAGATTCAAGGAGGTGGCCCGCGAGCTTACATCCGAGGCTAAGGGGCGTTATATGACGCTGGATGTCGAGGCTTCTGGGCTGGACGACGTGATGATGAAACCGGATTTCAAGGTGTTCACTCTGCAATTCGGTATTGCTGACATGGAGAACAAAGCGGCCAACGATGATCTCCCGGTGTACATTCTCCCACTACAGTCCGCGCACTTTCCTGTTTGTCGTGATCCCAGGTGGTTGCCTAAGGTCACGGGTATGCTGAATCACTTCTTGGACCTACGCTATTTTCAACTCGTGGCCCACAACGGGAAGTACGATTTGAAAGCTCTGCGACGTATCGGAGTTTATAGCTTTTTGGCGTGGGATACCATGATGCTGTGGTCGAATGCTCATGGTGAGTCTCCAATGTCGTTGAAGGAGATCGCATATCAGGTGACAGATTTGGGCGGGTACGAAAAGAAGATGGAAGCGTATTTTGAGGAGCATGGCACGTATGATGCTCCCCCTGAGATTTTGGTACCGTATGGTGGGTTGGACGTAGTTGTGACCCGGCACACGATGTTTGAAATGGACAATACGATTATGAAGGAGAATAGAAGAATATGATGCAGGAACGGATCATGAAAATTGGTTTTGGCGTGGCGTGGTTGTTGTTTATCTGGGTGTTTATCCAGGGCGTGCGGGAGCACAATCCCGTGATCGCACAAGTGGCATTTACTGGAATGGTAGGCATTGGGATATTGTACGCCATATGGAAGCTCTGGCGGCTTTTGCTTCTGGTTGGTCTGGAGGCCGCAGAAGGTAAACATCAGGTGCAGGGGTTGGCTTGGTACATAATCATGCGCCAAGACCATCCAGAGGAGCTACAGACCTATATCGATAGATATGATCTGGACTCTGCCCTGTGCGGGTGTTCGAATTGCCGAGAGCAGAAATGTTCATTGGCGACAGAAACAATCAATCGACAGGTGATGCAGCAAAAATGGGGGGAGGACGATGCCGGGGAAGATAACATTTTCGACCGAAGCTGAAGGTGGATCTCCGCGCTGGCTTGCTGACTACCAGCGGATCCTAGTGAATGCGTTCGTTGATATCGAGAGCACCGGCTTTCCATTTGACACGCTGACCCACAGGAAGTTCATTACCGACGCGAGCCGGGTGTACGATAAGTTCGAGGATAAGCTGCGTTCTCATGCAGGGTTCCAGGCGTACTGCCGAGCTTACGAGGTACCAGGAGAGGGTAAGAAGCGTTTTAACTTCGGGAGTCCCACCCAGTTGAGGAAGCTCCTGTTCCTACCGAAATGGCAGAAAGGATTTGGCCTAGAGTCTATCAAGCAGACCAAGGCTGGCGCAGCGAGCACCGACAGAGAGTCTTTGAAGTCCTTCGCTGATGACGGCAACGAGTTCTGCACCGACCTTCTGACCCTACGGAATTTCGGCAAGCTACTCCAGGCATTTGGCGAGCCGCTGTTGGAACACTATTCCAGCTTGACGGGTGCAGTTCATCCTTCCTATTTTCTAGCGAAGGTGATCGACAGCGCAGGTGTAGCCGGTGGCACCCATACGGGGCGTCTTAGCTGTAAACATCCCAACCTCCAGCAGATCCCGAAGCGAGACAAAGATGACAAGGGAATCGGGCTGGCTGGTGTGGATGTGCGCCGTGCGTTCGTGCCTCTACCAGGGCATGTGCTGATCGAGGCTGACCAATCCCAAGTGGAGGTGCGCGTAGCGGGCATGTACGCGAAGGATGAGCAGATGGGTCAGTTCTTTAAGATGGGGGGCGACTTCCATACTCGTGTTGCCAGCCAGGTTTTCAAGGCGGATTTCGACGAACTCCAGGCTATGCTGGATGATAAGCAGCACGCAGGCCACGCCGGAGCCAAGCAGAAGAGGACGGCGGCAAAGCGATTTACGTTCGGTCTGATGTTCGGGATGGGGCTGTTGAAGTTGTGTCTGCAATCTGGGCTGACTGAGGCCGAGGGTACGCAGTTCATTAACGAATATTTCGCCACGTTCCCACAGTTCGCACAGTGGAGAGAGGAGACGATCCAGTATGCCAAAGACGAGGGATACGCTACGACCCTGTTCGGAAGGAAGCGGCTACTCAAGGTCTCTGGGTACGCGACAGACGATGGACGTGAAGAGCGAATTGGCATCAATACCCCTATTCAATCAGCAGCAGCGGATATCACTCTTTATGGTCTCTCTCGTATCTGGGAGATGCTTTTGCACCGGGACGCGGAAACGAAGATTCTAGGAACAGTGCATGATTCGATTATCTTCTCCATGCCCCCACGCGAGGTGAACCAGTTCCTGCCTATCATCGCGAATATGATGATGAGACCGCCGGGGCTAGAATGGCTCTTGGACGATTCGCCCGTTCCGCTCTCAGTTGGGGTGGACATCGGGCCTAACTTCAGGGATATGGTTGAGCTTGACCTGTCCCAGGTTCTTAGCGGTGACGTGAAAGTAAAGGAGTACATGTAATGTCTGATATGGAATCTATGGCGTTTTTGTTGATGGTAGGTTTGATCGGGTGCGGGTCGTTTATCGGCAATGGTATCCGTAAGGGGTTGATGGCGGTGGGTAGAAGCATCGTCCGGGCGGCTAAGATCGACTCTATGGCGAGGAATAACAAATTCTTTGTCGCCAGCGGTGACGGTAACGATGCCTGAGGAATACAAGGGTAAAAAGGGTGCGGACGGGTTCCCGCCGCTGCATCTTTGCCCCCAGTGTAAAGGCTATCATCAGGGAAAACACCAGTTGTGTGAGATATGTATTGAGAAGAACAAAGACAAAGAGGACGACTACGACTACGCCGCAGATGATTTCAACTTCCGTGCGGCGAGAGAGAGGGGTAGATGAAAGTTCATTGGGAAGTAGAAGACGGGTACGTTGGTAAATCACGACCGCAGGAGACTCACATCGATGACGAGGAGTGGCAGGATACACCACCAGAGGATCGAGAGGAGTTCATCGAGGAGTGCGTGCGGGAGGATTTTGATAACAGGATAGGGTTCGCGGTGTATCGTACGTCCGAGGTTCCAGAGGATGATGGGAGATATGATGAAGGTTAGTCACCTCAACGACGAAGAGTTGCAGGCCAAGCTCGACAGCCTTGAAGCTCGGGGGGATGCCGCCTTCGAGAAGGGTGGCAAGAACGCGGCGTTTTATCACATACAAGATCTTGTAGACATCGTTCATGAAGAAATGGACTGCCGAGAGGCAGGAAGGGAAGGCTGATGCAGCAAATCACTAGACGACCCGCCAGCAAGAAGAAGGGCAGCCCGCACAAGGATAAAGAGCGGGATAAGCACAGGATGGCTAGGCGAGCGAGCCGAGAGCGCCAGCGGAAATTGAAGCGTAAGCTGTGCCATATCGTTGAGGAGCTTCGGATGGGGCGTTACAAAGGAGTTCGGAATAGTCCTCTCCTCCGTGCCAACCTTCCGTATGCAATGAAAATGCTCACTCAGCGATGAGGGGGTTGACATCGGGGTTTTTGTGCGATACATTAGCAGGGTAATCCGTGAGGGCGGAAAGAAAGGAAATGGAGCAATGAGGCGAACGATAGTAATTTTGGCGGTGTTGATGGTAGTGTGTCTGGGTCTCTCAGAGGCGCAGGTACGGCGTACGGACTCACGTATTGTGGTCCCGGTGTTGACTAAGAGTATCGACTGCGATGAGGCGCAGGGATGCACGGGCGTGATCAAAGAGCAGGGTGTGAGCATCGCTGATGTTTTCATCCGGTGGAGCGGAGATACGGCACAGGTTAGATTCCTCGCCAAGCCGGGTTTCAAATTGTCTGAGGTCCACTTGCGTGGGTACGACGGCAGCGAACAGATCGGGCGACTCGACAAGGACTATCCACACCCTTATGCCTATGACACTGGTTATCTCAACATCCCCGAGAGCACTAATACAGCAAAGCGCCACTACGAGGGTATGTGCAAATTCAAGGCATGGGTCAAAGCGGTTGAGGTTCTGAATGATTGCCCGTTGGAGAAATCGAGGTCCACTAAGGGTCTCACCAACATCGACTACAACCTTCCCAATTCGGTTCGTGTTACTTGGCTCGAAGATCCCCCGAAGTGCGTGGTGTGTGCGCCTCCTGATGGCATGTGCTGCGTTGATCCGCAGGGTGTGTACTGGATCAAAATTGAAGACGAGACGCTGCTGTTGAATGGTGAGCGTTGGGCGTGGTCAATGGCTGACCCCCGAGACCCGCATACTGTCTTCTCTCAGGGTTTCAAATATTTCGGGCACGTGTTAGTTAACCCGCCTTTTAAGCCTTGGAAGCTGCATCGAGTGGAGTACATAATCAACTCCAACTTCGTCGGGCAACAGGCTAACTGCAAGGATAAGAAGGTCCAGCGGTGGATGGTTCAAGAGGCCATCTGGAAGATCCTGTACAACGACTACAAAGGTCGTAATGGAACTGGCCTCAACTGTATCTCTCAGGAGATCGTTGATCTGGCTCGGGCGAATGCTGGTCAGGGATGGGACAAATGTGGTCCCAGGATCCGACTGATTGCTATCGCGCCGGATACCCCGTGGTCGGCTGCTGTGAAATACGTCCTTCTGGCGATCACTGAGTTCGCTGAGAAACCGTGTGATACACCGACTCCGACACAGACGGCAACGCACACTCCGACTTCGACTTGGACTCCTCGGGATACTCCGACTTGGACTCCCACTCCGCGTGACACACCAACAGATACTCCTACTCCGAGAGAGACACCAACAGATACTCCTACTCCGCGTGATACACCAACAGATACTCCTACTCCGCGTGATACACCAACAGATACTCCTACTCCGAGAGACACACCAACAGATACTCCCACTCCGAGAGATACGCCTACCAATACTCCAACGTATACGGCTACCCCGTGCGTTTGGCAGTATTCAGAGGAGTTCACAACCGGCTATGCCTACTTCTGTTGCTGCAAGCCGCAGCCCTGCTGTGATGGCAAGGTGAAGTGGTTTACACTGAAGAATCTGGGCGATGGCGCAAACCTCACTGTCACCGAGAGAGATGGCGACGAGGTGTTCAATGGTTGGGTTGGACATAACAGCAACTTTACCTTTGACTCTAATGGTGGCGATTTTGGTACCCACATCTGCGTGGAGGATACCTCTAAGAGCGATGACTGTGACCAAATCCACACTAGCTGCTCTCAGGACGTGTCGATTGGTACTGTTTGGCTCGGTAGGTTCGAGATCATTGATGGCGCGAGCCGTAACGGTGGGTTGGACTACTGCCCACGCTAATTCCATTTGCACTCTGGTGTGCAAGATCGAAAAATTGCACACTGGAGTGCATTTGGCCCTTGACAAATGATGCGCTTTACACTATGATGCACGGAAGGAGTCAGAAGTGGCAAAAGTCAAAATGAAGGTCGGTGGCAACGATCTGAAGTACGACATCCAAGAGGAGTTATACTTCGATATTGACACGGTCTTCACCTACTTCGGCAAACAGGCCGGTCTTGTTGCGTGGTGGAAATCTCTGGTGTCAACGAAGGATAAAGAACTCAAGGACGCCAAGGTGATGCTCGCCAAGCTATCCGCAGAGATAGAACTGAATCTCCGTCAGAACCAAGACTCGATTGCCGCGCAGTACGGGAAGGTTACGGAGGCGGTTATCAAGGCCCTCATCGCTTCCAACGAAACGCTGGTCGCGGATGAAATGAAGCTCAATATCCTGGCCCGTGATGTGGGCCTGTTGAAGGCAATGGCTGATGGGTTCGAGGGGCGTTCTGTTCTTCTAGCTACCGCAGGGTCGGCACAGAAGTCAGAGATTGCCGCTCATCTTAGAGACTTGACCGGACGCACGGAGAAGAGGAGTGAAAAATTGCAGGGTAAGTAATCGAAGATGTTGATGGTATCTGTATCTTTTAACACGTAAACGTAAGTGTAAACAAGGAGTAAAGCATGGCACGGAATCTGGATCGTATCAATAAGGTATTGAAAAACGCAGAGCGCAACGAGTCAACCTTCCTCAACTTCTACAAATGGCCGGATGGGGCTACGAAGCTCCGTATCCTCCCCGCTGCTTCTGATGCGGATGAAGAGGATTGGTTCTACCCCATCGGTCAGCATTTCAACGTCGAAGAAAAGACGCCGGTTATGTGCCGGTACGAGACTGCCTGGGCCGAAGATGACTGTGCCATCTGTGAGATGGTCAAGAAACTGCGGTCGGATGGTCTGGATCAGGAAGCTCGTGAGTACGGGCTGCGTCGTGGTTTCATCATCCGGGCTATCATCCGGGGTGAAGAGGACAAGGGCGCACAACTGGTTCGCTGTCCCTCCACTCTATTCTCCCAGATAGCCGAGATGGTTCGGGACTCGGAGGATGTGGGCGACGTGTTGGAGGTTGGGAGAGAGGGTGTGGATATCAAGGTCACCAAGACCGGCACCGGACTTGGCACCAAGTACAGCGCACTTCCCCTCGCGAAAACCCGTCCTGTCCTCTCCAGCAAGAAGGAGTTCGACGCCATCGTGGGTGAGTTCGATAACTTCGACGAGATGACCATCTTCGCCGTTCCGTCCTATGCGGAGCAGGAGAAGTTGCTGTCGGATCGTCTGGGCTATGGAGCCAGCACTATGGGTGATTCGGCAGACGATGACCTCACTGGTGACGATGACGATGATTGGGACGGCGACGACACCAACGCAGCAGATGACGATGGCGGCATGGACCTCACTGCGGAGGATGACGACGACGGTGATAGCAACGTCGAGGAAGATGACGATACTTGGATGGAGCCTGATGACAAGGACGGCGGCGATGACGACGACGGTGATAGCAACGTCGAGGAAGATGACGATACTTGGATGGAGCCTGATGACAAGGACGGCGGCGAGGAAGAC
>Ga0255055_10000530_pt1 | contig 29585 bp, 27 predicted proteins | sample JV7_2_27_MG_FD_188633 | JGI IMG/M metagenome (GOLD analysis project Ga0255055, IMG submission 188633) | Seawater microbial communities from Jervis Inlet, British Columbia, Canada - JV7_2_27 | ecosystem: Environmental > Aquatic > Marine > Inlet | place: Canada: British Columbia | collected...
GCCCTCGCGCTGGACGCGGTATGTATCGGCCTTCGCGTTCTCTCCGACTACGACCTCGGTCACCGCATTGGTCCAGTACGCGCCGTCGCCGAGTCCCACGTAGCTCTCCACGACCGAGGCCTGTGCACCCTCCTCGACCACCACCACGTTGCGCGGGTGCCACAGGCAACCGGCATCTCCGTCGGGCGCCGCCAGGAAGAGAAGTTGTAGGGGCTGCTCCACCACGACCCCCTTGGCAACGCGCACGAACGCGCCGTCGTGGGTGAACGCAGTGCTGAGAGCGGTGAACGGGTTGCGCTCGTCGGCGGCGTACTTGCCGAGATGGCGCTCCACGAGCTCCGGATCGCCTGCAACCGCGTCGCGCAGACTGCCCAGTGTCACGCCCTCCGGCAGCCCGGCCACTGAAGACAGATCGGGCTCGTAGTGGCCGTTTACAAAGACGGCCGTGAGCCGGTCCGGTCCCCCGAGTAGGAAGGGGGCAATCGCGTCCTGTGTGATGCCGTGCGCTTCCGGAGCCGGCGCCAGGGAGAAGGACTCCCGGGCAATAGCTTTCATGTCGGTGAATCGCCAGGCTTCCTGACGGGTGCTGGGAAAGCCGACCTCCGCAAACCGCGACATCGCCCGCGCACGCCGCTCCTTGAGCCACGCCGGCGCACCCGATGCGCCGTTGTTCGCGAAGAGCTCGAACTCGGCGACGTACCGTTCGACGACGTTCGAGACGTTCTGGCCTTTCGTCATACCGCCGCCGCCTCCGTGATCCAGTCGTAGCCCTTCTCTTCCAGCTCCAGGGCCAGCTTCATGTCGCCCGACCGCACGATCTTGCCGTCGGCGAGCACGTGCACGAAGTCGGGTGTGAGGTAGTTGAGGATTCGCTCGTAGTGCGTCACCACGACGAAGGCGCGCTCCGGGCTGCGGAACCCGTTCACCACCGCCGCCACATCCTTGACCGCATCGATGTCGAGCCCCGAGTCGGTCTCGTCCAGGATCGCGAGCTTCGGCTCCAGCATCGCGAGCTGCAGGATCTCGTTGCGCTTCTTCTCACCGCCCGAAAACCCGTCGTTCACCGCGCGGTGGATGAGGCTGTCGTCCCAACCGATGTCCTCCAGCTTCTTCTCGAGCAGCTCGGCGAAATCCAAGATGTCCAGTTCCTCGAGGCCCTTGTCCTTGCGGGCGGCGTTTATCGCCGACTGCAGGAAGTAGGCGTTGGTGATGCCGCGGATGGCGACTGGGTACTGAAATGCCAGGAACACACCCGCCCGGGCGCGCTCGTCGGCTTCCATCTCGAGCAGATCCTCTCCGTCGAAGGTCACCGTACCGCCGGTCACGTCGTAACTGGGGTGCCCGGCGAGCACCTGCGCAAACGTGCTCTTGCCGGAGCCGTTGGGGCCCATGATGGCGTGGACCTCGCCCGGGTTCACAACGAGATCAATGCCCTTGAGGATCTCGGTGCCTTCGATGCTGGCCTGCAAATTCTTGACTTCGAGCATTTGTATCGTCCGCTTCCCGTTAAATCGTTACCGCTTTCCCGTCTACCGTTTCCTCGCAACCGCCGTACCCTTCCCCCTTCCTCTCTTATCCCACGCTGCTCTCGAGGCTGACCGCGAGCAGCCTGGTAGCTTCAACCGCGAACTCCATCGGCAGCTCGCGGAAGACCTCCTTGCAGAATCCGTTCACGATCAGCGATACCGCGTCCTCTTCCGGGATCCCCCGCTGCTTGCAGTAGAAGATCTGGTCCTCTCCGACCTTGGACGTGGTAGCCTCATGCTCCATGATGGCAGACGGATTGCGCACGTCGATGTACGGGAAGGTGTGCGCGCCGCACTGGTCGCCGATGAGCATGGAGTCGCACTGCGAGTAGTTCCGCGCGTTGTCGGCGCCCTTCATGATCTTCACCTGGCCGCGGTACGTGTTCTGGCTCACCCCCGCGGATATGCCCTTCGAGACGATCGTGCTCCGTGTGTTCTTCCCTATGTGGATCATCTTGGTGCCGGTGTCGGCCTGCTGGTGATTGTTCGTGACCGCGACCGAATAGAACTCCCCGATCGAGCTGTCCCCCTCCAGGATGCAGCTGGGGTACTTCCACGTGATCGCGGAGCCCGTCTCCACCTGGGTCCAGGAGATCTTGGAGTTGTTCCCCATGCAGCGGCCGCGCTTCGTCACGAAGTTGTAGATCCCGCCCCGGCCTTCCTCGTCACCGGGATACCAGTTCTGGATCGTGGAGTACTTGATCTGCGCGTTCTCGTGCGCCACCAGCTCGACCACCGCAGCGTGCAGCTGGTTCTCGTCGCGCATCGGGGCGGAGCAGCCCTCCATGTAGCTCACATGGCTGTCGTCGTCCGCGATGATGAGCGTGCGCTCGAACTGGCCCGTCGACAGGGCGTTGATTCGGAAGTAGGTCGAGAGCTCGAGCGGGCACCTCACTCCCTTCGGCACGTACACGAACGATCCGTCTGTGAACACGGCCGAGTTGAGCGCGGCGAAGAAGTTGTCGGTCTGGGGCACTACCGAGCCGATGTACTTCCTGACCAGGTCGGGATGCTCCTGGATGGCCTCGGAGATGGGCAGGAAGATCACGCCGTACTTCTTCAGCTCTTCCTTGAACGTCGTCGCCACCGAGACGCTGTCGAACACGGCGTCCACGGCCACTCCGGTGAGCCGCTTCTGCTCGCCGAGCGGAATCCCCAGCTTCTCGAAGGTCTCGAGCAGCTTGGGATCCACCTCGTCGAGGCTCTCCAGCGCCTTCTGCTGCTTGGGCGCCGCGTAGTAGTGGATCGCCTGGTAGTCGATCGGGTCGTACGTGACGTTGGCCCAATTCGGCTCAGTCATCTTGAGCCAGTTCCGATACGCCTTGAGCCGCCATTCCAGCATCCACGCCGGCTCGCTCTTCTTCTCGGAGATGAGCCGGATGGTGTCTTCGCTCAGCCCGACGGGGGCGAGCTCGGACTCGATGTCCGTGCTCCAACCGTACTTGTATGGCTGGCTTACCTGTTGATCGATTGCGGATTCCGACATCAAGACTCCTCAGCGCCCTGCTTCGGGGCGATCGAGTACAGACATGCGTTGCAGCCGTCGGGGATGTACGAGTCGCGCTGCACGTCGCTCTGGAGCACTTCTCTCAGGAATTCGGCCTCCGCCGCGCAGATCTCGGGGAACTGCTCGGCCACCTCCTGGAACGCGCAGTTGTGCTCGGACAGAGTGAGCGCGTCGGCCTCGTTGGACCAGGCGGCCATGAACCCCTGTTGCGAGAGCATCCGCACCACCGCCTCGACCTTCTCCTCGAGCGTCGCGTCAGTGAGCTCGGCGCGGAGCCGCTCGGCCTGAACCCGAAAGCGCTCGGCGAACATCTCCCGCACCGCATCCCGTCCGTTGGTTTCGGCCACGAGCGAGAGCACGTGGGTGAGGGCCTCACCGTACCGCTTGGGAAACAGAGCCTCGCCACCCGCGCTCAGCCGGTATGCATGGGTGGGCGCACCGGTGCCCCGCTGCTCGCGCCCGTAGCTCACGAGCCCCTCGACCTCGAGCTCCTTCAGATGGCGCCGGACGGCGTTGGCCGAGACCCCGAAGGTGTCAGCCAGCTCGCCCGCCGTGACAGGCTGCGCCTTCTTGATCCGCAGCAGGATCTCGCCGCGAAGGCCTTTGTGGCCGGCCAGGCCGGGTGTCGTTGGATTCATCATGGGGCAGGAATCCTACACAAAGGTACGGGTTTCCGCAACTAATTCAACGCTTTTGTTGGTGAATTCGTGCCAGGGCCTGGCTTCGAGGCCGGGACCGCCAACGGCGCATCGCCCTAACATCCTAATATATCAACGACTTAGAAGGCGGCCTTGACACGTGCGCGGCACACGAGTATCATGACTGCAGATTAGTTTGCACGACAAACTAGTGTGCCGCGTTTCCAGAGCTCGTGACGAGCTGCCCGGCGCACCTGATCAAGAAGGATGTGACAGACATGCCAGAATCTCTGAACCTCAAGGAACTCGAGCGAAAGGCCTGGCAGTCCTTCCAACAGGATGGGCTCATGGAGGTCTTCCTCGGCGCACTCCTGGTGCTCGCCTTCCTTGCCGGCATCGCGGGCGAGCAGCGCTTCTTCGTGTACATCGTGATGCTACTCCTGGGTCCGATGCTCTTCCTCGCCAAGCGCTACGTCACCGTGCCACGAATCGGTCAGGTCCAGTTCGGACCGAAGCGAAAGGCAAACCAGCGCCTGCTCGCAGTGGTGGCGGTCGTGGCGGTCGGCCTCACGCTTGCGTTGATGCTGGTGGCGATGCGAGGCTCGTCGTGGCTCAGGGATAACCATGTGCTCATCAGCTTCGGGCTCGGCGGGATGGTCGCCCTGGTCTTCACGGCGATGGCCTACCTCAAGGACTTCCCTCGCCTGTACATCGTCGGACTCCTGATCGGTGCCGCCTTCACCGTGACCGAGCTGCTCGACAACCCCGCCCCACTTCTGGTTGTCGGGAGCATTCTCTTCGTGGTCGGGCTGGCAATTCTCGCGCACTTCGTGCGGCAGTACCCGGTACCGTCGGCCGACGTGACGCACGGTGGAGGCCGCTGAGCGATGGCCTCTCGACAACTGGACCTCAAACAACTCGAGCGAAAGGCCTGGCAGTCCTTCCATCAGGATGGGCTCACGGACGTCTTCCTGGGGCTCGTCCTGCTCTCGGGATGGGTCTCCAGCCTGGCCGGCTCAGACCTGCTGCACCTGGTACTCATGTTCGCCACGCTGGTCGTCTTCGCCCTCGGCAAGAGGTTCGTGACCGTGCCGCGGATGGGGCTGGTGGAGTTCGGTGCAGACCGGAAAGCCAAGAACCGAAAGGCCGCGGCACTGCTGTTCTTCGTCGTGCTGCTGGGCGTCGCGCTCTACATCGTGGCGGTGACGAACATCGAGGTACTCGGCTGGCGTCCGGACCGCGGGTCTCTCACCACCCTTGGATTGAGCCTGGTGATTCTCGTGATCTTCGGGGGCATCGCCTACTGGATGGATTTCCCCCGCATGATGCTGCTCGGGTTGGCCTTTGCGGCCGCGTTCGCCGGCTCCCGCCTCCTGGACAGCCACATCACGTTCCTGATTGCGGGGGCCCTCGTGCTCGGTTGGGGACTGGCGCTGCTCGTCAGCTTCGTAAGGCAGTATCCACTTCCGAGGAGGGCCGGCGGCCATGAACGCGAGTGATCCCGAGGCCAATGGCCTGAAGCCGACCACGCACCTCGACCGGCTGATCCACGAGCCGGGCCGGTTGATGATCATGGCGTACCTGTATGTCGTGGAGAAGGCGGACTTCGTCTTCCTGATGCGGCAGACCGGCATGACGCAGGGGAACCTGTCGTCGCACCTCAGCAAGCTGGAAGCAGCGGGTTACGTCGAGATCGAGAAGAGCTTCAAGGGCAAGAAGCCCCTCACCATGCTGCGGCTCACCGATGCGGGCCGAACAGGGCTGCGCGAGTACCGAGAGTCCATGTCCCGGGTGCTGGACGGGATTCCCGACTGACTCGCGCCCGAGGCGGTGCACGCAACTAGATTCAACGGCTAGGTATTTCACAACGGACGGGAACATGGAGGTGGAGGGATGAAGGCGCACAAGACGACCACAGTAGCCTTGCTTGCGCTCTTCGCCGTGGGTTGTGCCGGCGGAGACGGCAGCTGGAGCGGTTCGATAAGTGACAGCGCGGGCGTGGTAATGGTCTCCAACACCAATCAGGGCATCTGGAGCTCGTCCAGCCAATGGACGCTCGAAGAGGAGCTCCGGATCGGGACCGTGGAGGGCGACCAGAACCTGATGTTCGGGACGGTCGGGATGATCGCGGTGGACTCCGAGGGCAACCTGTATGTGATGGACTCCCAGGCGCAGCGGGTCCAGGTGTTCTCGGCCGACGGAGAGTACCTGCGCACCATCGGTGGACCCGGTGGCGGACCCGGTGAACTCGGGCGCGGCGTGGCATTCTGCCTGATCGCGACCGGTGACATCCTGACGATCCCGGACCTGGCGAACCAGCGCATCAATCGGTTCAGCACGGACGGCGAGGTGCTGCCGAGCTCCCCGCTGACCTTCGACAACGGGATTCCGGCACTGTTCCGGGCCACCGACGATGGGGCGATCGTTTACCAGATTCGCCCGATGCCGATACCCGGTCAGGCAACGCCGCCAGACTCGATGGACACGATCCTGCTGCTCAACCCCGACGGGACCCCTGGGGATACGGTCATGCGGTTCAAGTCGGGCGAGACGGTCACGATGCGGGGCGGGGCGCCGCGCATCACCATCTATTCGCCCGAGCCGGCGTGGGACGTCACCAACGACGAGCGGGTGCTGTTCGGCGTCAGCGACAGCTACCGATTCGGCATCTACTCGAACGGCGAGCCCGAACGGATCATAACCCAGCCCTTCGAGCGGCAGCCAGTGACGGAGAACGATCAGCAGGCCGCGATCAGCTTCATAGAGCAGGCCGCCATCGCACAGGGCGCTCCGCCGCAGGCGCTGGAGCAGCTCCGTAGCATCATATCATTCGGCGAGTACATGCCTGCTTTCTCCGCTATCCTGTCGGGTCCCCAAGAGACCATCTGGGTGCAGCACATTCAATCGGCAGGCGATCTCTCCGAGGAAGAGCTCGCCGACTTCGACATCACCCAGGACGCCGGTGCGCCGGAGTGGGACGTGTTCGACGCCGACGGTCGCTTCCTCGGCGTGGTCACGATGCCGCCGCGCTTCACTCCGCGCGGGTTCCACGACGGCAAGATGTACGGCGTGTGGCGCGACGAGCTCGACGTGCAGTACGTCACGCGGATGCGGATAGTCGGGATCCCTGGCATGGAAGGCTAGGAGCCCTCGCGCTCCAACAGTTCCCGGTACGCCTCCGGCGTGTCGATGTCCTCGACCACGGCCGGATCCTCCACCGGGACCGATGAGACACGCGAGGGGTCCGCGCGCACCACGGCGCGGGCCCCTTCGCCTTCCGGCACCTGAATCAGCTCCTCGAACACGGCCCGGGCGAAGATCACCGGGTGGCCACGCCGGCCCTGGAAGCTGGGAACCACGATCGGCGCCCCCTCTTCGAAGCGCTCGAGCAGCCGCCGCACGGTTTCCGGACGAACGTGCGGCCGGTCCACATGCCACACCAGAATACCCTCCGCGGCCGGATCTAGGGCGCCGATCCCGAGCCGGATCGAGCCGATTGGACCGCTCTCCGGAGTGGGGTTCAGGATCTTCCTTGCGCCACCCAAGACGTTGTCAGACAACATCTTGTCGATGTCCGGACCCGCAACCACAATGACCTCCGCGAGGGGCAGGGAACGGCATGACTCCAAGATGACTTCAAGGAAGGTGGAGCCCCGAAGCGGCAGCAGGGCCTTGGCGCGCCCCATCCGTTCGGAGGCTCCGCCAGCCAAAACAATGGCCGTAATCACCCTAAATCCATAGATTGGGGGCCCCCGCGACCCCTGGTGGAAGGTGGGCAATGGCGATTCGTCCGGTTCGCCTGCTAGGCGACCCGATACTGCGAGCGAGATGCGAGCTGGTCAAGAACGTCCGGTCCCCGGCGGTGCGCGTCGTGGCCGACGATCTCCAGGATACGCTGCGCCACCTCAAGGAACAGCACGGCTGGGGGCGTGGTCTTGCCGCTCCACAGATCGGCGCACCGATGAGGATCGTCTACGTCGAGACCGACGAGCCCCGCATCATGATCAACCCGGAGATCCAGGACATCGGCACCTATGACTTCCTGGTCTGGGACGACTGCTTCTCGGTGCCCGATCTCCTGGTGCAGGTGCAGCGTGCCTACCACATCCAGGTGACCTATACCGATCTCGCGGGTAAGCCCCAGACCATCGAGGCCGAGGGAGAGCTCGCCGAACTGCTGCAACACGAGATCGACCATCTGGACGGGGTGCTCAACGTGGATCGCCCCGTGGGTCTCGATCCGTTCTGCTTCCGCGAGGAGTGGGAGAGGAACTACGCTGAGCAGGGAAGGTGCGGTGCGCCCACGCCGCGGACGCTGACCGGGGTGGCGGTCACGTAGCTAGGGCAGGGCCTCCAGGAATTCCCCAATCACCCTGCTGGTCGCAATCGGCTGCTCCATCGGCGTGAGGTGTCCCGCCTCGCCAATCACCGTGAACTGGGCGCCCGGTATCCGATCGGCCATCGCGCGCGACTGCTCCACCGGGATCATCCGGTCCTCCCGCCCCGCGATCACCAGTGTCGGCACATCGATGTCCTCGAGCAGCGGCGTGGAATCCGCGCGCCCCTTCATCGCGGTGATCGCACCGATGACCCCTGCATCCGGGTTGTTGGCGATCATCGTGCGCACGTGCTCGACCACCTGAGGCATGGCCGAGAGTGAGCTGGGGCAGAGCAGCTTGGGGAGCAACACCTCGGCGAGCCCCTCGGATCCCTCGCGCTCGACGAGCTTGATCATCTCGTCGCGGTCCGCCTTGGCCTGGGGGCTGTCGGCTTCGCCGCGAGTGTTGGCGAGAATGAGTCCGCGGACCTTCCCGCGGTGGCTGCGCATCATCTCGAGCGCTATGTAGCCGCCCATCGAGAGGCCGCATAACACGGCCTGTTCGACGTCGAGCACACGCAGCAGTTCCGCCAACTCGTCCGCGTACGACTTCATGTCGTAGCCGGACTCGGGCACGTCACTCAGGCCCATGCCCCTCAAATCCACCGCGATGCGTCTCCACCCCGTGAGCGGCCCCATGAGGTGGCGCCACATGGTGCGGTCGAGAGGGAAGCCGTGGAGGAAGACGATCGCCGGACCGTCACCCTGAATGTCCACGGCGGTGGCCACGCCGCGCACAAGCAGGTGCTGAACCGGTCCCGCGCGCACCGACGGCCTGGTCCCGAAGAACTCTCGAACCTCCGCCGGGACAGAGACGGGCTTCCCGCGCTCCCCGATGCAGACGAACACGAAATCCGCCTCGGCGATCAGCACACCGTCCACCTCGCGCCGGGCGGCTTGATGCAGCGAGAAGCTGGTGCGGCCGAGATGTGTCAGGGTGGTGTCGAACCTGAGCAAATCGCCGGGGAGCGACTCGGCAAGGTAATCCACCGTCGACTTGCGAACCGCGGGCCACGCCCGGCTCTCGACAAACGCGTCCAGCCCCGGCCCCTGCGTGAGCGCCTCCCACCGGGCGCGCTCGAACATGCTCAGGAACGCCGCTTGGTTGACGTGCCCGAACGAGTCGCAGTCGTCCGGGTAGACGCGGATTTCGACGGATGGGACGGTGCTCACACGAGCCAAACCCTGGTCGATGGCTCGGTAAACTTAGCAGTTTGCTGAGGTCCGACAACCGCTCGCCTGTCGGCCAAGGGGCCGGAGCAGGCTTCCCCGACCCTCCCGGCCTAATGGTGGAGTGTAGCGGCAGTATAACGATACTGTCGTAAAAGCGGCGTCACGTTCGCTCTTGTAACTCTCAGTGTGACAACACAGTACAGTTTTTCCACACCGTCTAGACAGTGTGTCGATAAGCTGCCGCCACCGGCGACACTACCCATCCGGCCGGTAGCTGGATGCCGGCGGGCCTGTTCAAGAGCGCACCCTCCTTGCGATGTTACGTCCCAACGATGCCGGCTAAGAAAGTCCCCGCACCTCACCTCATCACCGATCCGGGTGACCTCCGATCGCTGTGCCAGCGGCTCGGCGAGGAGAGCCGTATCGCGTTCGACACCGAGGCCGCCTCGTTTCATCGCTACGTGGACCGGGTCTACCTGGTGCAGGTGAGCACCGACCGTGAAACAGCGCTGGTGGACCCGCTGCAGGTCGCCAACCTCGCTCCGCTGGGGAGGCTGCTCTCCGACCCGCAGATACAGATCGTCTTTCACGACGCCGACTACGACCTTCGCATCCTGGACAGGGATTACGGCTTCCACGCACGCAACATTTTCGACACCCGGGTTGCGGCCCAGTTGGCGGGAGAGCCATCGGTGGGGCTGGGCGCGTTGTTGGAGAAGTTCTTCCACGTGCGGGTCGACAAGAAGTACCAGCGCGCCGACTGGTCACGCCGCCCGCTCACGCCGGGGATGATCGCCTACGCCGCCGACGACACGCGTTACCTCCCCGCCCTGCGCGATACGCTGGAGAAGCGGCTCGTGTCACTCGGGCGGCTCGAATGGGCACGGGAGGAGTTCCAGCGGCTCGAGCAGATTCGCTGGACTCAGACGGGATCCGACGTAGAGGACGCTTATCTGCGCGTGAAGGGCGCCAAGGCACTCGGGCGCAGGCAGCTCGCCGTGCTGCGCGAGTTGTATGCCTGGCGCGACGCTACGGCGAGCAAGCTGGACCGGGCGCGCTTCCGCGTGGTAGGCAACTCGGCACTGTTGGCGGTGGCCAAGGCCTCACCTCACGGCCCACGCCAACTGGCAAAGGTGGACGGCCTGTCGGAGAATCTCGCGCGGCGCTACGGCAAGGAGTTGATCGCCGCCGTCGAGCGGGGGCGCGCGGTTCCGGAGAGCGAGCTTCCGAGAGTGCGGCGCTCCAAGCGGCCGGAGCCGGACCCGGCCTACGACCAGCGCTTGGAGCGGCTCAAGCAGCTGAGGAACGAGCGGGCCGAGGCGGTCGGGCTCGACCCCGGACTCGTATGCCCGAACGGGTCATTGCAAGCAGTGGCGCGGGCGGAGCCGGAGTCCAAGTCGGCGCTGGGCCGCGTCGAAGAGCTGCGGCGCTGGCAGAGGGAGGCGATCGGCGACCAGGCCATCCTGGCCGCCGTCAAAGGCGAGTAGGGCTACAGCCCCAGGTACGCCCGCACCTTGGGATTGATGCGCTCGGGCGTCCAGTACGGCTCCCACACCAGCTCGATGCGAACGTCATTCACGCCCTCGAGCCCGCGAACCGTCTCGTCGGCTTCCTGCATGATCTGCGGGCCGACCGGACATCCGGGCGACGTCAGAGTCATCTTCACGTCGACCTTTCCTGCGTCGATCTCCACATCGTAAATGAGCCCGAGATCGATGATGCTTATGCCGACCTCCGGATCCTTCACGACCTTGAGCGCATCGCGAACTGCCTGCTCGTCGAGTCGGGTGGGTTCGTTCTGCTCAGACATATTGTGCTCCGCTCCAAGTTCGAATACCGCCGCGCAGCTGTCGGGCGGATCGTAGCAGTTTCCCCCTTCCCCGTTCCCCGTTCCCCGTTCCCCGTTCCCCGTTCCCCCGAGAAGAATACGCGCGAGCGTGGCCCCTCGCCACGCAGAATCTCACTCCACCGGACCCCACCTCCTGGCAACCCAGTCATACACCCGCTCCGCCACCGGCATCACTCCCGGCAGCGCGGCGAGCCCTCGCAGCAACGAACCACCACGCAGATAGCGCGCCGCTTCGCGCACGGCGGCAGCGCCTGCGAACACTGCCCCATCGGGTCGCACGAAATGCGCAGCCATTCGCAACTGCTCGATGTCCCGACCAGAGAGCTCACCCGCCGCGGGATCCCGCAGCGGGACCAACCGGATCGCGTCGCTTCCGTCCAGCCGTTTCAGCCTGGCGACCCAGCGGCGGCAGAACTCGCAGTCCCCATCGTAGATGAGGATTGGACTCTTCGGCGCTGCGGTCAGCACTGCGTGGCTGCCGCAGAGTCGGCCGGGGCACACATCTCGGCGCGCAGCGCCACCGCGGCATCGGCCACGCGCCCGCGCACCCGCTTCAGCCTCGTAATCGAGCTGCGCGTTCGAGGAGAATAGACCCGGTTCGTGAGCAGAATGACGAACAGGTCGCGTTCGCGGTCGATCCAGATCGATGAGCCGGTGTACCCACCGTGCCCGTAGGCAGCGCTCGACAGCAGCGCGCCGGTGTTGTCCGTGCTCGTCGAGTCGCGCATCTCCCACCCCAGCGCCCGGTTGCCTGGCCCGCGGCGCGTGAAGTGCCGCACTGTCGCGGACTGAAGCACCTGATCCCCGTCTCCTCCCCGTCCGGCCTCGAGGTACAGCTGCGCGTACCGCGCCAGATCGTTGCCGGTGCTGTACAGGCCGGCGTGACCCGACACGCCGCCGAGTCGCACGGCATTCTGATCGTGCAGCTGCCCGGCGATCACGTAACCCCGCCACAGCCCGACGGGCGCGATTCGTCCGTACAGAGCGCGCTGCGGCCGGTACATCGTTTCGCCCATCCCGGCGGGAGCGTAGAGGCGCACGGCAACGAACTCGTCGAGTGAATCGCCAGTCACGACCTCGACCAGCCAGCCCAGGAGCATCGCGTTGAGATCGCTGTATACGACGCGGTCGCCCGGCCTCCAGCGCAGCGGCTCTTCCAGCACGAGTTGCCGTGCCTCTTCCGCGGTCGTGGCGTCTTCGTTGAGCGGTAGAAAGGCGCGCAGACCGGAGCGGTGCTGCAACAGGTGCCGCACCGTGACGCGCTCCTTCCCCTCACCCTGGAACTCCGGAAGGTATTCCTGCACGGCGCGGTCCAGATCCAAGCGACCATCCTGCACGAGGAGCATCGCGGCCGGCGTCGTGGCCACCACCTTGGTGAGGGACGCGAGGTCCCACAGCGTGCTGTCGGGGTCGGGTACGCGCGAGTCCGCCGACCACGTGAAGTGGCCATACCCCTTTGCGTACAGCACGCGATGCCCGGTCCCGACCATGACGACCGCTCCTGGGTACACTCCACCACTGATGCCTTCCTCGACAGCGCGGTCGATCTGCGAAGCGGCATTGCCCTGGAGGATCAGGCTGAGGGCAAGCAGCAGGACGGTGGTCAACGCGGGCGCACTCCTACCATGGAGGGTCTTCAAGCATCATATCTTATAGCGACCGATCAGTTCCACCAACAACCGCTCTGACTCCATGAGAACGACCACGATCAAGCTGATCCTGCCCCTTCTGGCTCTGTCCGCCACGACCCTGCGAGGGCAGGAAGAGGCGATCGACACGCTGGCACTGCGGGCCCACGCGTATTACCTGTCCCACGACCTCCTCGAGGGGCGTGCGACGGGCTCTCGCGGCGAGCGGCTCGCTTCGGCCTACATCGCGGCGCAATGCCGAGCGCTGGGCCTCGTTCCTTTGAACGCCGACTTCATGCAGACGGTGCCGCTCGAGGAAGCGTTGGTTCTGGAGACCACCGACCTTGTGGCGTCGGCTCCCGGGGCCGAGATACGGTTCGGCTATCCAGCGGACTTCATTCCCAACGTCGGCACGGCGAGCACGTTGGTCGACTTCGGCGGCGCCACGGTGTTCGTGGGCGAGAGCAGGACGGTCGCCGGGGGCGGTCTCGGGGAACTCGATGTGACGGGCAAGGTGGCGGTGACACTGGGGCCGTTCCGCGGGGCGGCGGCGGACACGCTCACCGCCCGGGGCGTCGCCGGAATGATCCACCTGGTGGGCGACGAGGGCGCGTTCCAGCTCTACACGCGGAGCCGCGGAGCCACTCGCCTGTACCATCGGGAGGCGGATGTCCGCTCGTCGTTCCTGCCCGAACTCCCGTCGGTGCTGGCCGGTCCCCGCATGGCCAGGGCCCTGCTTGCCGAAGTCTCCTGGGACAGCGAGGAGGGCCCTTCTCCCGCCGCATTGGCGTGGACAGTGGCCGTGCACGTGGCGCTGGAGCAGCGGCCGGTGGATGCGGCGAACGTCGCGTGTCTACTCCCGGGATCAGGCGACGCCCTGCGTGACACGGCGATCGTCTTCACAGCGCACTACGATCACCTCGGGATTAGCGCGCCGGACGAGGCCGGGGACTCCCTGTACAACGGGTTCTCGGACAACGCCGCCGGGGTGGCCATGCTCCTGGCAATCGCCCAGTCGCTGGCCGGCGAGCGGAGCAATCCGCTCGACTACACCGCCGTGTTTCTGTTCTTCAGCGGTGAGGAGAGGGGCCTGCTCGGCTCCGACTACTACGTCGTGCACCCCATGTGGCCGCTCGAGCGCACTGCGGCCGTGATCAACCTCGATGCCGGCGCGCCGGCGGCGCCGCCAACGAGCTGGCACCTCGCGGGGGTCGACAGCACCGGCCTCGGAGCGATCGCGATCGAGATCGCCTCAGCACACGGCTGGGACATCGCCACCTCTTCGGCGCGCCCCAATTCCGACTACTACCCGTTCGCCCGCGAGGGCGTACCCGCCCTGCTCATCATCCCCGGGCCCGCGCCGTACGAGGGCCTCACCGCCGACAGCTCAAAGGCACTGCGCCGCCGCTGGGACCACTACCACCAGCCCGACGACGAGTGGGCGGAGGACTTTCCGTTCAGCGGGCTCGCGCGTTATGCGGGGTATGCCCTGCGCATAGCCAGGGAGATCGACGCAGGCGCGCTCGGTAACTAGGGCCCGGGACCCGGATCGGTTACCGAGCCGGCGGGAAGCGCGTAGAGCAGACCAGCGGTACGCCGGTCGCGCAGGGTCAGGTCGTGCACTGAAGTGGTCGGATACATCACGTCGCCCGAGACGTCCGAGTGTCCCAGCCCCAGCAGGTGACCGATCTCGTGCAGCGCCACCGTGTACACGGCATCCTCCGACAAATGCCATCCATTCTGTGAGTGCGTGGCGAGAGTGAGCGTGCCGTCGACGATCCAGCCACGTCGGCTCCACCTGAGGTCGGCCTGTCCCGTGCGCCGGTTGGGGAACCGATCGATCCACCGCACCATCACTTCCGCGCCCGCGGAGTCACGTACGAACTGGAACTGCACCGGAATCCAGCTCCCGCGCTGCCACCGGGAGAACGCGTTCTCCACGGCCTGCCCCATGGCGACCGTGTAACCCGTCACTCCGCCCTCGGGCAGATAGACAGTAATTGGCCGGTCCACGCGGTCGGGCCAGCGGCGCAGCAGTGAGTCGCCCTCCTCCAGCATGAGAGGCAGATACGTGTCCGATTCCGCTATCCGGCGCCGCACGGCCGCCCGAGTAGCCCGCACGCTGTCCCAATCCAGCGTCCCCGCCTGGCCCACGGTGACCGTTTCTCTGGCCACCTGCCGCTCCGCGGGACGCGAGCCGGCGTCCCCTCCCTGCCGGACCAACAGGTAGGTAGCCGCCACGGCGGCCAACACCAGAAAGAGGGCTGTGCTGCGACGCATCTTCCCAAATATGTGGGCCTTACGGCCCCTGCCGCCACCCGGGTTCTGGCTGGCATCCCGGGGCCAGGGGGTCTATCATTCCCTTTCTCATTCGAGCACCCAATAGGCCGTTTTGTTGGTGATCATACACATTGGCTGTCCCGCGGGGCGGGGCGAACCGTTCTGCACGGAGCGAGGGGCATGATACTGTCTCCGGCCAAGGCCGTCATTCGGTTTCGGCTCCTCGTCATTGGTTTCTGGATCGTGGTGGCCATTTTGGCCCTGCCCAGGGCGGCGGCCGTCCATGGGACACTCCAGGTAGAGGGACAGACCCTCCAGAACTCCGACTCCCGCACCGCGTCCGATCTCATACGGCGGGAGTTTCCCAGACCGCTCAACGAGTACTTCGCGGTCACCCTCAAAGGACCCGTCCCCATCGACAGCGCATCGTACACCGCGCTGCTGGATTCGCTCACGCGCGTGGCGCTCGCCGAGCCGTACATCACCCGTGTCCTGTCGTACCTCTCTACACCCGCCGAAGAAGAGTTCCTCGTGAGCGATGATCGCCTCACGACGTTCTTCATCGCGGCCGCGACGGGGAACCAGACCGGCAGCGCTACCGACTGGGTGCCGCGGTTCCGAGATGCGATACACGGCACGCTCGAGCGCATTCAGTGGGCCTCCGCATTCGAGGTGCACGTCACCGGCGGGCCCGCCCTCGACTACGACATCCGAACGGTGAGCAAGGAGGACACCGAGCAGGGCGAGCGAAAGTCGCTCCCGTTCAGCGCCGCCGTGCTGATCCTGGCCTTTGGAGCTCTGGTAGCGGCATTCCTGCCCCTGGTGGTAGGCCTGTTCGCCATCGAGTGCGCCCTGGCGCTGGTGCACATCGCCGCCGGGTTCTATCCCATGTCGGTGTTCGTGCTCACCATCGTCACCATGTTGGGACTCGGCGTGGGCATCGACTACTCCCTGCTCGTGGTCACGCGGTTCAGGGAAGAGCTCAATCGGGGGCGTGGCTCCCGGGAAGCGGCCGAGCGCACGATTGCCACGGCAGGTCGCGCGGTCGTGACCAGCGGGCTCACCGTCCTGCTGGGATTCGCCGGACTCCTCATCACTCCGATCTCCGAAACGCGCTCCATCGCAATCGGCGGCCTCTTCGTGGTTGCGGCGGCCGTGCTGCTCTCGGTGACCCTGCTTCCCGCGGCGCTCTCGATCATCGGGCGCGGCATCGACCGGCCTCGCTGGCTCGCGAAGCGGTTGGCGTGGTACCACGCCCCCACGGGGTGGGAGCGGTGGGCTCGCTGGCTGGGGCACCATCCGTGGCGCGCATTGGTGATCGGCGGCGTGGCGATTGCGGCCATCACCTGGCCGTTGGCCAACATCAAGATCGGCCTCCCCCGCTCAGGCTGGTTCCCCGCCAACACCGAATCGACCGACGGCGTCGCGGCACTCGAGCGCGTGGGCGCGCGTGGCGCGCTGCAGCCGGTGCGGCTGGTCATCCAGGCGCCGGAAGGGGAGAACATCCTGAGCAGCCGGTACCTGCGCGGCCTCAAGCGGCTATCGGACACGATCAAGACCGACCCGCGCGTAGCGCAGGTCAGGGGACCGATGGACATCGAGCCCGGCATGTCCATCCTCCGCTACACGATGATGTACGGCAACATGGAGGCCGCCAGGGCGCGGGCCCCGGATTTCTACGCGGCGTATCTGTCGCGGGATAGCCGCACCACGCTGATGGACGTCTTGATTCAGGACTCGACCTCGCTCACGAACTCGATGGACCTGGTGCGCGACATCCGCACCATGATCTCCGAAGGAGTGCGGGGCCTCAACGGCGTCAACGTCGTCATCGGTGGCTTCCATGCCGGAAGCGTAGATCTACAAGACCGCTTGCTGGAACAGTTCCCCACCATCATCGCCTTCATCCTGATCGCCACGGCGCTGATGTTGTTCATCGCGTTCCAGTCGATCCTGGTGCCGATCAAGGCCGTGATAATGAACTGCCTCTCGGTTGCGGGAGCGTTCGGTCTGACGGTGCTCGTATTCCAGCACGGGGTGGGGGGCTCCATCTTCGGACTGGAGGAGCCGACCGAGGCAGTTTACGTCGTCGTTCCCGTCGTGGTCTTTGCCGTCGTCTTCGGTCTCAGTATGGACTACGAGGTCTTCTTGCTGTCGCGCATCAAGGAGGCCTTCGACCGCACCGGCCGCAACGATCAGGCGACAATGGAGGGGCTGACAGCCACGGCGTCGGTGATCACCAGCGCCGCCGCCATCATGTTGATCGTGTTCGGGACGTTCGCATTCTCGCGCGTGCTGCCGGCCAAGATGCTGGGATTCGGCCTCGCGGCCGCAGTGTTGCTGGACGCCACGCTGATCCGGATGGTGCTGGTGCCGGCATTCCTGCACATAGCGGGGGACTGGAACTGGTGGCCCGGCGTGCGGCGGAAGCCGAAGGCCCGCGAGGAGGAGCTCCCTACCGAGACGCCGGTGGAGTCCGAGGCCCAGCCAGGCGCAACGCCCGCTCCAGACGCGCACCCCTGAGGTCCCAGTGCCAGGCCTCCTGGCGCTCGCCGCTGTGCGGGTGCTTCAGGGGCCGGTACTGCAGCCACTCATCTCTCAGCCCCAACGAACGACCGGCCTTCAGCAGGGCCTCGCGGTCGGACGAAACCAGGTGCGCCCACCGTTCGCCCCTGAGCTGGAACCGGTGCAGCCAGAGTCCGCCTTCCAGGGCATGGGCCACACCCTCACGCCACAGCACGAACTCCCTCCAGGTTCCCTCAATCGCAGCGAAGGTTCCCGTCCTCCGTGGCCACACCAATGGGAGCGGCTGCGCCAGTGAAGAGGTAGCAGCGGGCGGAAGTGCCGGTGTGTGAGACCGTCGCCGACCAGCCCATCGGGGTGGCCTCGTTGATCACTACGGCGATTCCGGGACTCGTCTCATGGCCCCGAGCCTGCAGGGTTGCCATGCTCCCTGCGTAGACCTGGAAGTCGTAGAAGTAGGATTCCTCCGCCACGGCGAAGTTGCGCAGGTCGGACTTCATGGCCGCTACGAAGGCGCTTCCGCGCACTGCCTGCACTTGGGGAATCGCGATCGCGGTGAGGAGTCCCACGATCACGACCACCATCACCATCTCGATGAGAGTGAATCCGTACCTGTTCATGGTCATGCCTTGGCGTCCAGCCAATTGTCCCCCACACCAATGTCCACGACGAGCGGGACGCTGAGCTCGGCTGCGCCCTCCATCTCGCGCCGCACGATCTCAGCGGCGAGTTCCACTTCCTGCTCCGGCGCCTCCACGATCAGCTCGTCATGCACCTGGAGCACCATCGTACTCGCGAGTCCCGCCTCAGACAGCGCCCTGTCGAGGTTGATCATCGCCAGCTTGATCAGGTCGGCGGCCGAGCCCTGGAGCGGCGAGTTCATAGCCACCCGCTCCCCAAAGGCCCGCACGCTGTATGTCCGGTCCTTCAACTCCGGAATATAGCGCCGCCGGCCAAACAGGGTCTCCACATAACCCTCCGTCCTCGCATGGTCAACACACCCGTCCAGGAAGCCCCGTACTTCGGCGAAGCGCTCGAAGTAGCGCCGGATGAACTCGCGGGCCTCCTCCTGATCGATGCCCAGTTGGCGGCTCAGCGCAAAGGGACCCTGTCCATAGATGGTCGCGAAGTTGATCGTCTTTGCGCGGGCCCGCATCTCCGACGTGACCTCCTCGATCGGAACGTCGAAGATGATCGCCGCGGTCTCCCGGTGGATGTCGCCGCCCCGCTGAAAGGCGCTGATGAACACCGGGTCCTGTGACAGGTGCGCGAGCAGACGCAGCTCTACCTGCGAGTAGTCGGCGACGATGAACCTCGCGCCCTCGCGCGGCACGAAGCAGCGCCGGATCCGCTCGCCGCGCGCCGTCCGTACCGGGATGTTCTGCAGGTTGGGGTCGGACGACGACAGCCTGCCGGTCGATGCTCCGGTTTGACTGAAGCTCGTGTGGATGCGGCCGGTTGCGGGGTTCACTGCGTGCGGCAGCACGTCCACGTACGTGGATCGCAGCTTGCTCAGCTCGCGGTAGTCGAGCAGCAGCCGCGGCAGCTCGAAGCCGGTCGCCGTGAGCTCGGCCAGCACGTCGGCGTCCGTCGAGGGCCCGGTCTTGGTCTTCTTGAGGACCGGTAGCTGGAGCTTCTCGAACAGCACGTGCCTGAGCTGCGGCGTGCTGTTGATATTGAACTCCCCGCCCGCCTCCTCGTGGATCGCCTGCTCCAGCAAGCCGAGCTCAGTGCGAAACTCCTGCGACAGCTTCTCGAGCCCCTCGGTATCCACCGCGATGCCGCACCACTCCATGTCCGCCAGCACGCGCACCAGAGGCATCTCGATGTCCGCCAGCAGGGATCCCATCCTCGCGGCCACCAGTTGCGGCTCGAAGAATTCGCGCAGCCGGAGCACCGTGTCGCTATCCGCGCAGCAGTACTCCGCGGCGCGCTGCGGCGCGACCTCCGCGAACGGCCGCTCTGATTTCCCCTTTCCGACCAGGTCCTTGTACGCGGCGAGCTCGACGCCAAGGTGCTCACGGGCCAACGCGTCGAGTCCGTGCGAGCGCCGTCCCGGGTCCAGCACGAAGCTCGCCAGCATCGAGTCGTAGCTCACCCCGGCGAGCTCCACACCCGCACGGCGCAGCACGAGCAGGTCGTACTTGATGTTGTGCCCCGCCTTGGGGACCGCCGCGTCCTGGAGCAGTTCCACCAGCGGCGCGAGCTGCGGCTCGCCGATCGGGGGGAGGTTCTCGGGTGGCGCAGCGTCGGTCAACTCCCCGTCCGGAAGCCGGTGCCCGAACGACAGGTACCAGGCGCGTCCCTCGCCGACTGCCAGCGACAGCCCCACCAGGTCCGCGCGCAGCGGATCGAGATCCGACGTTTCGGTGTCGAGGGCCACGATCGGTACGGCACGCGCAGCGTCGAGAATCCCGGGGAGATCTGCGACGTCAGTGACGAGCTGGTACGTGGTGTCGGCGCAGGGGGCTGCCGCGGCAGGCTCACTCACCTCGGGCCGCTCCAGCCGCTGCAGCAGCGAGTGGAACTCCAGCTCGGTGTAGAGTTGGCGCAGCACGTCGATGTCCCACTCGGCGCGCCGGAACTCGTCCAGATCCAACTCAACGGGCACGTCGCGCATGATGGTCACGAGGTCGCGGCTCAGCCGCGCATTGTCCGCGTCGCTGACGAGCGCCTCGCGCGCCCGCTTCCCCTTCACGTCTTCCGCGTGCGCCAGGATCGAGTCCAGGTCGCCGAACTCCTCGATGAGCTTGCGCGCGGTCTTGTCACCCACCCCCCTCACGCCGGGGATATTGTCCGATGCGTCCCCCACGAGCGCCAAATAGTCGATGACCCGCTCGGGCGGCACGCCGAGCCGCTCGTGCGCGTTCTCCTGCGTGACCCACTGCTCCTCGACCGCCGAGGGGCCCCGCCGGCCCGGGTTCAGCAGTCCGATGTTGGGACCGATGAGCTGATAGAAGTCCTTGTCGCCCGACACGATCGCCACCGAGAGGCCGGAGTCGGCTGCGCGTGCGGCGAGGGTCCCGATCACGTCGTCGGCCTCGTACCCCTCGACCTCGACGAGTGGCACGGCCATGGCTTTCAGCAACTCCTCGATGCGCTCCACCGAGCGGTCGAAATCGTCCTGTAGCTCGTCGTCCAGTTTCTCTCGAGTGGCCTTGTACTCCGGATAGACCTCTTCACGGAAGGAGTTCCCGGCATCGTGCACCCACGCCACGTACGCGGGACGGTGCTCCTCGAACAGGCGGTGAAGGAAGCTCGCCACACCCCACGCCGCCGATGAGTTCTCCCCCCGGCTGGTCCGAAGCGGCCGGCCGATCATGGCGAAGAACGCGCGGTAGATGAGGGCGTAGCCGTCGATCAGGAAGAGCTGGGGCCGGTCTTGCGACGGCATGCCGAGAAGTTCGGCCTAAACCCTGACGACGTTGGCGGCGTACCGACCTGTCTCGCCGCTCTCGACCTCGAATTCCACTTCCTGACCTTCCTGCAGAGTGCGGAACCCATCCATCTGAATGGCGGAGAAGTGCACAAACACCTCCTTCTCGCCTCTTGCCTGTTCAATGAACCCGTAACCCTTGGAGTCATTGAACCATTTCACCTTCCCCCGTGCCATATCGCCTTCCTCCTGTAGTGAAGACGGGGCCAGCGTGCTACCAATGACATTCTGCGGCGCCCCTCTCGGGGCTGTCAAGCAACGTCAGTTCCTGGGCGGGTAGAGCGCCCGGTACAACTCGCGGTTGCGCAGGACGGTGCGCACGTAGCCCCTCGTCTCAAGGTAGGGAATCCGCTCCACCCACAGGAAGGAGTCGGACGCCTCGGGGTAGCGCAGCCACCGAGACACCGGACGCCCCCCCGCATTGTAGGCCGCGATCGCCGGTGCGAGCTCGTCGTCGTAGCTGCGGATCAGAGCGGTCAGATGCGCCACGCCGAGGTGCAGATTGGCATCGGGCACGACGACGAGCCGCTGGTCCCACCCCACACCGAGCCGGCGCGCCAAACCCGCGGCCGTCGGAGGCATGAGCTGCATCAGGCCCTGGGCGCCTGCGCGGGAGGTCGCGTCCGGCGTAAACGACGACTCCTGCCGGATGAGACCAGCCAGCAGGTATGGGTCGGCGCCGAACGCGGTCGCTTCCGCCTCGATGAGATCGCGCATCGGCCAGGGGAAGATGACTCGCACGACGCGCGGATTGCCCAGCGTCAGTGTGCTCGCCGCGCGCCACCCCAACCGGATCCCCTCTGATGTCCAGCCGCGCGCGATCAGCGCCTCCGCCACGTCAACCAGCTCCAGTGCCGGACGCCCGGTCGCATCGAGCTGGGACGCCACCAGCGCCTCGGCCTCCGCTCTGAGCCGAGCGGCGCGCAACAGGTCCAGCTGCTCTATGGTCCGTCTGGCCTCGGGCGTGACATCACGATCGGTCACCGGAGCGAACAGCGGCGGCGGCAGGCCCGCTGCACTGCGAGCCATCATCCCGTAGTAGCCGAGCGAATCCTCCCTCGCGAGCGCCGTCCAGCGTGCAGCAGCAGCAGAGGAGTCGCCCGTTTCCATCTCCAGGCGGGCCAGCAGATAGCTCGCAACCTTGTGCTGGTCCCCTGCCGCATCGATCTCCGCCCGATACCACTCGGCCTCCAGCACGTCGTCTCCACGCCGCCGCGCCTGTGCCGCCAGCGTGAGCCGGGACCGGCCGGCGTACTCATGGGTGGGCCAGCGCTCGGCGATCACGCCATACAGGCTGTCGGCCGTCTGACGACGGCCGCCCCGCCGATGCCGCTCCGCTACCAGGTAGAGGGCGCGCGGCGCCAGCGAGTGGTCCGGGTAGCGCTCCACGAACAAGGCCAATTCCCGGTAGCCCTCCGTCTGGCGGTCGAGGCTCGGGAGCAGCCGAGCCCTGCGGTAGTCCGCCTGCGCCCCCTCGGTACCGCCCAACTCACCGGCTCGCTCGTATGCCAGCACGGCGTCCCAGAAGTTGCCCACGTCTCGCTCGAGATCGCCCAGGATACGTAGGGTCCGCGCCGTAGCATCACCCTGATCCACTGCCTGGCGCACGAGCATGAGTGCCGCCTGGCGCCGTCCCAGCAACAGGTGAGCCCGCACGACGACCAGCAGCTCCTCAGCCGAAGTCGGCCGGAAGTCGTCCCCCACCACCGCGAATCCCCCCCGGACGATCCCGGTGTCGGCCGACTCGAGCGCTGCGATTGCGAGTCGGCGCGCACCCGAGGCATCACCCGCTGCGGCAGCCAGTCGCGCCGCTCGCGCCACCCTCCCAGCCTCCTCGAACGAGGCGATGGCGCCGGCCGTATCGCCGTCTGCCAGCAGGATCGTCGCCTGCGCTTCGACTGCGAGGGGCTTTGTTTCCGGGGGCGAGGTTCGCAGCGCTTCGAGCGCTCGCATGCGGTCGTCGGCCACGCGAGCCCATCGCACAGCGAGCCACGGTGCGATGGCGGTCAGCTGGGACGCAGCCGCCTCGTACTGGACTGCGGCCGCGCGCGGGAACCCGGCCCGCTCAAGAGCGTCCGCCGCGCGCGCCGTGAAGATGCCGCGCCTCGGCTGGGGCGCGCCCGCCGCGGCCTGCTGAAACAGCTGCGCCGCCTCCTCGAAACGCCCGCTTTCGTAGGCGGCGGCCGCGAGCAAGGGCAGCAGCCCCGGCTCGTTCAACGCGGCCGCACCGATTCCTTCGAGCAGCTCGTACGCTGCCTCGGCGCGTCCGAGCTCGAGCTCGGCACGCGCCAACTCGAGCGCCATCTGCGGGCTCGCCGTCCCGTCCTCCACGGCCGGCCTGAGACGCAAAGCCGTGTGCCACGCCCCGGGGGAGTGCCCGCTAGGAGGGGTAGCCGTCTGGGACCGCGCGCCGGCCGGCAGCGCCAGCACGGCTATCCAGACGAGTGCGAGACAGCGTGAGAGCAGCGCCTAGCCTCTCCGCTTGAGGCGGCTCACGGCCTCCGTGAACGCCTGGCGGGACTCCGGCGTCAGCTCGAAGTGCCCGAACCCGTTGCGGTCCCAGAAGATGAGCGAGATCCGGGCGCCGATGTACTCCCAATGGATGTAGCGTACGCCCTCGGATCCCTGCACCTGGCCGCTCTGGTCGAACGTCTGGTCAGCCTGGCCGAGCGAGATGTACACCTCTCCCCGGTCGGTCAGCCACCCCGGCTTCGATGGCTCGGAGAACATCCGGTTGGCGGACTGGAGGCGCTTGAAGTACTCGGTCATCGCCTCGTTCTCGGCGGTCGTGGGAGCGGGATCGGTCGCATCCCAGAACGCCTTCCACAGAGCGGGGCGCTCCTCAATCGGGGCGTCGCGCAGAGCCTGCATGGCGCCGTCCGGACCGAAGTAGCGGAGCAGCGACAGCGTTTCGTCGAAGTTGGAGACCACCCACTCCTGGGAGAACGCGACGAGCGTGTTCACGCTCGCCGCGACCGCTCCGTCCTGGGTCGAGGCGTGGAACAGCACCTGACCCATTTGCAGCCGCTCGGGGGGAATCGTCACCAACAGCACCGGGATCGCGCCGAGCGCGGTGAGCACCACAGTGTCGGCCCAGAGCTCCTGCACTCCCTGCTCGATGACGGAGGCGCGAAGAGTGACCGGGGTGCCGCCCTCCAAACCGTACGCCTCCATGTAGAGCCTGAGCGTGTCGCTCCCGTAGGAGACCGTCGAGCGCGGGTTCACGACGATGTCGGGTATCATGCCGCGGTTGGGGCGCGGCTGCCCGTCGTAGATCGGCGTCAGGCTGGAGAAGCTGGCCTCGTCACCGAAGCGGGGGACGACCAGCGTGTCCACGGTGTGACTGGCGCCCGTCCCGTAACGGTCGCGCACCGATACGCGCATGACCGCTTCGCCCGGCGTGAGGGTGCCGTACTGCTGGAACACCACGCTCTCATCGGCACGGCGAGTGCCCTCCAGATCGGCCACGTGCACGGTCTCGGTTACGCTCAGCTCGCGCAGCGTGGTGTCGCCCCGCTGCACTCTCACATCCACGCTGTAACGCGCCTCGTAACCGCCGCCAACGCGCCGGAAGGTCAGGGCGGTGTTGGGCAGCGAGAGCCCGAGGGTGACGAGCGTCGTGTCCGGGGAGGGACCCGCAAAGAAATCGAACCCGGCCACGAACTGGATCGGCTGCGGCGCAGCCACGAGCCCCATGCTGCGGTACAGGCTCGTGACGTCGAACAGCTGCGGCACCACCTCGCCCATGTTGTCCGGGGCCTCGCCTCCGACCCGTTGCCATTGGCCGCAGGCAACCGCCGCCAACAGCAGCACGGGGGCCACGGCGCGCAGGATATGTCCTCGATTCCGGTCTATCATTGTGACACCCTAGTTCACTTGCCGAAGCTCACTGGCGGGGCTTACTTTCGCCTCCGCTTATGCCTCATGAGAATCTCGCTGGCCGAACCGTCGCGGGCTACCGCCTGTTGGAACGCGTGGGTGAAGGCGGCACCGCCACGGTCTACCGGTCGGAGCACGCCGAGCACGGACGCTGTGCCGTCAAGGTCCTGCGCGAACGCATGCGCAATGACCCCACCGCCGTCAAGCGGTTCCTGCGTGAGGCAGGCTACGGCGCGCGCGTTCAGCACCCCTCTGTCGTCCGAACGTACGACTACGGAGATGTGGACGGCCTGCACTACCTGGCCCTTGAATGGGCTACCGGCGAGCCGCTGTCAGAGTTCCTCCACCGCTCCGGCCGCCTGGCGCCAGAGCTGGTGGCGCTCATCGTCACCCAACTGGCTGACGGACTCACCTCGGCCCACGCGGCTGGCATCATCCATCGGGACCTCAAGCCTGAGAACGTCGTGTACGACCCCGAGACGCGTACGACGAAGCTGCTCGACTTCGGGATCGCGCACGACGCTCAGATGGACGCCGCCGAACGCCTGACCCGGACCGGGTTCTTCGTGGGGACGCTGCACTACGTCGCCCCGGAAGCCCTGTCGGGCGAGCTCGTGAGCGCGGCGGCGGACATCTACTCCGTCGCCACCATCGCCTATTACCTCCTGACCGGCCAGCACCCCTACACCGGGCGCTCACCGCGGGAGCTGTTCCAGCAGCTCCTGACGCAGCCCCCGACGCCACTCAACGAGGCCGTGCGGGGCTTGGCCTTCCCGGCGGGCCTCGAGGCAGCCGTGATGCGCGGCCTGAGCCGGACCCCAGATGAGCGCCAGCCCACAGTCAGCCAGTTCGCTGCCGAGCTCACAGCGGGGGCCGATGGGGTGGTGGTCGGGCCAGCGGGGGGCGGAAACGGCGAGACCGGCGGCGGACTCTTGGGCGGCCTCAAGTCCCTGTTCAAGCGTGGCCGCTGAGCTGGCAGGGATTAGTAGTTGTAACCACTACTACTACTCACAGACGACGCAATTCAGCCAGTTCACATGACCCCTGCAGCCACCGACCGCAAAGTCCAACTAGTTCAGCTCCTGCGCGACAAGTCAGTAGACATCGGGCAGTTCACACTGGCCTCCGGCCGCAGGTCCAGCTACTACATCGATGCCCGGCGGACCACGATGTCCGCCCAGGGGCTCGAGCTCATCGGGGAACTGGGCCTGGCTGCGATCCGCCGGGCCGGGTGGGAGGCGGGCCTGGTCGGGGGACTCACCCTCGGGGCCGACCCGGTGGCCTACGCGATCTCGCGGGCCAGCCGCGAAGCACCACCCGAGCTGGACGCCTTCACCGTCCGCAAGGAGGCCAAGCGCCACGGTAAGGGCCGGCGGATCGAGGGATGCTTCGCCGCAGGCGGCTCGGTGGTCATCGTGGAGGACGTCGTCACCACCGGACAGTCGGCGCTCAAGGCCATCGAAGCGGTGAGCGGTGCCGGTGCTGACGTGGTTGGCATACTCGCCGTAGTGGACCGGGCAGAGGGGGGCCGCCAGGCGATCGAGGCCGCGGGCCACTCGCTCGAGGTGCTGGTGTCGCTCGCGGACCTCGGGCTTCCGCCCGAGAGCGCCGGGTAGCATGGCGGCGGCGAGCCTGCACTCCCGCAGGGAAGAGCGCAACCGCCCCTCCCTCGAGGTGCGCTTGCGCGGGTGGTCCGACGACCAGGCCGAACACGAGCGGCGCCTCAAGGACTTCGAGATCTACCAGCAGAGCATCACGCGCAGGTGGGGGATCATCGCAGGTGTCCTCGTGGTGCTCGTCGCGGGCAAGGTGCTGGGGTTGGTCACCGCGTCGCCCGCCGTCATCGTAGGGATCGCAGCCGGCGCGACAGCGATGAATTTCGTGCTTGCCACCAGATTGCGGCGTGGTTGGCACGCGTGGTGGCACGTATACGCCCTGGCCCTCTTCGACATCGCCCTGATCTCCGCGGCGATCTTCCTGTGGGGGCCCGGCGGGCTGATAGCGGGCCTGCTCCTGGCCGTCTTCCCCTACGCATTCGATCAGGGGCGCGGCGTCGGTGAGGTCCTGGTGCTTGCGGCGGCTGCCGCCTACCTCGCCGTGGCGGCGCTGCACGGCGGAACGGTGATCCCCCCACCGCACGTCTACGTCGAGACTGCCGCGTTCACAGCCGTGGGAATCGCGATTCTGTGGATCCCCGCAGGACTCATCCGTCGCATCCGGCACACTCGCGCCGTCGTCGCCGAGGCCGAGCGCGGTCACCTCGGGCTGCGGGCCCCGGCAGAGCGTCCCGACGAACTCGGATTCCTCGAGCAGTCGCTCAACCGGATGCTCGACGAGCTCGCGGCGACCATCGCAGTGGTGCAACACGAGGCGGACGAGGTGGCGACTTTCTCCGAGGTGCTGGCGGTGAACGCGGGCGAGATGCTGACGACCGGCAGAGACGTGGCGTCCGCCGCGGCGACGCTGTCGGACGCAATGAATGAGCAGCGCAAGCTGGCGGAAGACGGCCGCTCCGAGGGCACCGCCGCCGCCGAGGAAGCCGACGGGCTGCGCTCCCGGTCCGCGATGTTGGAGTTCGACGCACGCCACTTGCTGAGTGCTGCGGAGCGCGGCAGGGACCGCGTGAGGCGAGCCAGTGAAACGCTCGTGAGCCTGGGTAGCGAGGTGAGCACGACGGCGGCCACGGTCCACGAGTTGCGTGAGCTGTCTGACGGCATTGGGGAGTTCGCGCAGCAGATCGGCCACATCGCGCGCCGTACGCGGGTGCTCGCTCTAAACGCCGCCATCGAGGCGGCGCACGCAGGTGAGCACCGCGAGGGCTTCGCCGCAGTGGCGGACCAAGTCCGCGAGTTGGCCGGGGAAGCGGCCGACTCGGCACGCCTCGCCGCCGACGTGATCGGCGAGATTCGCGCCGGCATCGAAGTCGTGGCCAGCGCGATGACGTCGGGTGAGAAGCGGGTGCACGGGGTGGAGGAGGTCGCGGGAGAGGCGCAGAGTGCGCTGGAGGAGATTCACACCGGCGTGAACAAGGCCTCCGAAATGGTGCGGGCCACAGCTGGAGACTCCAAGGCGCAGTCGGAGCGCCTGGGAGCGCTGGCACAGCGGCTCGCACGCGTGGCAGAGATCAGCGCAGAGTCCGCCTCCAGTGCGAGCGCCGCCGCCCAGGGGGTTGCAGCCCAGATCAGCGCGATGGAGAGCTTGAATCAGACGAGCCAACAGCTCGCAGAGCTCGCCGAGCGCCTCCAGGCCGGCATTGCGAAGTTCTCGGTGATGAAGCCAGGGCAGGTAACCCAGGAGCACGTGGTACCCGGAACGCGGTAGTAGCCGGTGGCCGGGCGCCCCATCGACCGCCAGTGGCTCATCTCGCGCCTGATCGCCTTCCTCACAGCTCTTGTCCGAGATCACCCATCCCATTCAGTGGGTAGAAGGTGCGGAAGCGTGGCCTGAACGGCACGACCAGACGCGAGATGAAATCCTCCAGCGCGACCTCGAACGGGTAGCGCCGCCGAAACTCGCTCGCGGTGACCCCCAGGACACCCCTGAGATGTCGCCCGAAGCTCTGCGGGGACGAGTACTCCAGTCGATAGGCCACGTCGGCGATGGAGAGGCCGGGTGACTCCAACAGACCGGCGGCGTACACCAGGCGCGCAGCGGCGAGGTATCGCTTCGGCGACGGAAGCTCGGCGCGAAAGAAGCGCGACATGAAGGTGCTGGCCCCGAGGCCGAGCTCCCGCGCCAACGCCCGCACCGTGGTGACGCGTGGCGACAGGCGAAGCAGCACCTCGAAGAAGCGCCGGCACTCTGCGGTGGGGGCTCCCAGCGCCGGAACGATGCTCCCGACCATGGCCGATTCGGTGGCCGCTGTGGGCCGCGTGACCAGCTCGCGCAGCCGCCGCCACCCTTCGCGTCCCGCGAGATCGATCATGCGACGCACGCCGCAGGCGCCGAGCTCCAGCATCCGCTGGCTCGCCTGAGCATCGTGGCGCGAGAGCACCGCCACGGTGGGGACGCCCGGAAAGCCCTGCACCAGCTCCGCCACCGCGGGCAGGTGCTCACGCTGAATGCACCGCGGGGAAACCAACACGGCGTGCACCGACCTCTGTCGCACTGTGCGCAATGTCTCGGGCAGTGAGTTCGCGTGCAGTGCGGCGAACCTCCCCCCAGCCGCCATGTCGAGCCGGGGCCGCTCCGCCGGCTCGAGCAGGGTCGCCACTAGGGCGCGCGCCGCAGTTGCCATACTCGCATCCTCCGCTCAAAGGGGGCGCACGATCGCGCACCCTACTCAACGCCTGGTCAACCCTGCCGGCGGGCCAATAGCCGGTCAGGCCTGTGGCGCGGGCTTCGGCACCGCTAAATTCCTACTGGAGGTGGTGGAGCGTGACGGTCGCAGTCCGCCGCGAGGCGGATTGAGGAAAGTCCGAGCTCCGCAGGGCAGACTGCCAGGTAACGCCTGGGCGCCGAGAGGCGACGGACAGGGCCACAGAAAACATACCGCCCGCCTCGGCGGGTAAGGGTGAAAAGGTGGGGTAAGAGCCCACCGCGCGGCTGGTAACAGCCGTGGCACGGCAACCCCCAGTCGGAGCAAGGCCAAATAGGCGGCGAGGCCCGGCCCGGGCCGCTTGAGTCGCGGGTAGGCCGCTCGAGGTGGCGGGTGACCGCCATCCCAGATAGATGACCGTCCGGCGCCTCGGCGCCGAACAGAACTCGGCTTACGGCTCCGCCACCTCTGGCCTCAAACGCAAGCCTGTCATATCATTGCGCAGCCCAA
>Ga0255055_10000531_pt1 | contig 29583 bp, 26 predicted proteins | sample JV7_2_27_MG_FD_188633 | JGI IMG/M metagenome (GOLD analysis project Ga0255055, IMG submission 188633) | Seawater microbial communities from Jervis Inlet, British Columbia, Canada - JV7_2_27 | ecosystem: Environmental > Aquatic > Marine > Inlet | place: Canada: British Columbia | collected...
ATGCTGGAGCAAAGGGTTGCAAACTATTAGGCACAGGGAATGGTGGTTCTTTTCTTGCATTTTCTCCTGGAAAAGAAAAAGAAGTTATGCAAGCAATAAATAAGGGAGGAGGAAAAGCGTATATAGTTAAACAAGACAATGGTTTAGAGTTTTCTTAATACTAAATGCAAAAAACTGAAAAACAAGCAATGTATACCTTTAGAAAAAGAAGAGGGTAAGAAAGAAAATGAGTGATGAATGTCTTTTTTGTAAGATAATTAAGGGGGAGATACCAAGTTATACTCTATATGAAGATGAAGAAATACTGGTCTTTCTAGATATCTTTCCAGTGTCCAAAGGTCATTGCCTTCTAATACCAAAAAACCACTATGAAACAATACATGATGTTCCTGCGAAGGATATTGTATTCTTGAGCAAACTACCCGAAATTGCAACAAGAATGAAAAAAATAACTGAAGCAACTGGGATTAACATTCTACAAAGCAATGGAGAAGATGCTGGACAAGTGATAAAGCATATACATTTTCATCTTATACCTAGATTTCCAGAGGATAATCTAATTAAGTTCCCACCTCAATCAGATTTAGAAGAAGGAATTGCTCAAGATTTGGTTGAAAAATTCAGGAATTAGCAAAAATTAAACAAGGACAAGCACAAAATTAATAAAAAATAAGGAAAGTATGGTCTAAAAGGGGAAAAAATGTCAGAAGAAGAGGTTCAAGGTAAGAAGTATATCTTCAAGATAGTTCTTTTAGGTGATCCTGGAGTAGGAAAAAGCTCACTAATAACACGTTTTGTTCATAATAGATTCCAAGCTTCATATTTAATGACAATTGGAGTAGATATTCTGAGTAAACAGCTCTTTGTTGACAAAGATGAAGTTCTGTTTTTGATTAGTGATATTGGGGGACAAGAAAGATTTGCTTCTGTTCGAGAGAAGTTCTATCGAGGAGCTCGAGGATGCTTTCTTGTTTTTGATTTAACCAGAAATAATACTCTATCATCAATAAAAGAATGGAAGAGAGGTTTAGATGGCGTGGAAGAAGATGTTATCTATTTCCTAATTGGAAATAAAGCTGATCTTAAAGAACAAATAGCTGTTGCTGATGAGAGTATAAAAGAGCAAATTAAAGAGTTGGGTATTCTAGAAGATTCTTTCTTTATAACTTCAGCGAAAACTGGTGAAAAGGTCGAAGAAGCATTTCGAACTTTCTCAATAGAACTAATGAAAGCTGTTGAACAAAAACGATTAGCAATTGGTTCAGATTAAAACACTAGAACACATTGATTAAAGATCATTTAACTCGTTTTAATTCTATTAATTTGTCATTGCATTCAATGTTAATAAAAAAAGAAATGGCGAGGCAGCCGGGATTTGAACCCGGGTCCATGGAGTTCAGCACTCGCAACAGACTGTTACGTGATTGACAGTCCACGATCATCGGCCGAGCTAAACTACTGCCCCATGATTTTTTTTCCGTTTCCTTTCTTTATGCAATTTTTTTAAATATGTCGGTATTTCATATATATTCTGCAAGAGATCAACACTTTTTTTTTCTTTTTTCGATATATTTTTATTTACTTTGATTTCTTCTCATATAATGAAACGTAATCTTGTTTCTTTACTTATAGTACTTCCAATTGTAATAACTCTGGTAGGTATCCCTATCATTGAAAGTTCCGCTGCTCTCCCTGTTGTTAAAGATCAAGATCTCTTAGCTTATGGTTACACACTAGTAGCTAATTCAACAACTATTGAAGTTAAAACGGAATCTAATCCAGAAAAAAAACAAATTCTTTTAGGTTTTACTCAACCTGAGGGGCTTTATCTCGAACTTATTGGGATGGAGCTTGGTCAAGTAAAAAACGCTATAATAACTCCTGATTTAGGATTTCTACCAGCTGATCCTGATTATGGTCATTTAGCTGGACTTACACTATACTACAACAATCTGAAAGTATATGAAATCAATGGTTATCATATTACAGACATACCTACAAATGGTCCTGAACCAGGTTCTTTTGGTTACATCTTCTTAAGAATAGTTATTGCTCTTGTATCTGTTGCTGGAGCAGGTTTACTCGTGTATGGGGGTTACCGTTTTTATCCCAGACTTTTTGGAAAGAAGTGTGCAGTTTGTAAAGGCATAGCTATTGGCACTTGTAAAAAATGTGGCGAAGTATTTTGTAACCGCTGTTATTCAAGTGGGTGTCCTGATTGTAAAAGTAGAACATTGATCAGATTCAAATAATAAATTTTTATCATTTTTCGAAATTCTTTTAAGTTTACCTAATTCCTTCCTCATGATGAAAACTGTATCACGCTACTTAACCATTCTATGCGTTGTTTCTTTTCTTCTAATAAATACGCAATTTAATACAATGGCCTATGATACTATTCATGGCGTTGAATACAATGATGTTGTAGATATAACTTTTGTTCGATTTATAAATGGTGTATTTTCTATTCAGTATGGAGAAGATGGACCATTTCGAATAACTGTAAATGAAAATCTTTACAATAAAAACTTCATAGATGAGTTAGTGGGGATGAAACTTAAAGAATCTAAACTTTATATCGCATGGAGTGTTACACAAGAAAATGGAACAGTAAGTCATTTTGAGTATTTCAATACTACAATTTTCAATATAGCCACAGATTCTACTCCTGAGATGGGATCCGTCGGAAGAGGTTTTCTGATAACTTTTGAAGTGATTGCTGGTGTGGGGGGAGCTGTAGGACTTATTTATGTTGCAAATAAATTGCGTCACCGATTAGCCCTTAAGAAATGCGTGGGTTGTGCAAATCACGCAACTTCCAAATGCTCAAAATGTGGTAAATTCTTTTGCGCAGATTGTGCTGCAAAGGCTTGTTCCAGCTGCGGAAGTAGAAAATTCATCAGGCTTTAATCTCTTCAGATTTTAATATCGAAGAATTTTTATTTCTTCACTTCTTTATTAAAACACATTTTAAAGCCAGGATAACCAAGCGGTAAGGTGGTGGTCTCGAAAACCACTGGCATACGCCACCGGGGTTCAAATCCCCGTCCTGGCTCCATGTGCTTGTATTGAGTTTTTTGAAAAAAAATATTCTTTAATTTCATTAACTTTTTATTCGTATCTGTTATAAATTGCTTTAAGGTGTTTATGTAATGGTTTCTCCAACTTTTCGAGTTAGAAGTATATATGATGTACCAATTATAAAATTAATTTTAGACAATCTAAATTATAAAATTGTTCAACCTTTATCAGAACAATCTAGAATATTTAAAATAGAAGGAAAAATAGATTCGTATGATATCGAAATTAAAGATATTTTGAGTGGTTATGGGATCTCTTTAGAAGGGGACGAAGAATATGTTTCATCAATAACAGGACTTCTTCACAAACAATTACCAAATTCAATAATTCTTCAACATCCAGTTCAACTACATGCAGTTTATAATGGTAAAGTAGTCCATGTTAATAATGAAAAAAACCTCTCCGTAGTAGATATTGGAGAAGATGTTAATGCAATATTATTTGGTTCCTATTTTCATAAGGGTCAAAACCTTGTTGTTCAAATTAAACAGCTTAATATCTTTGAAGATCAATTGCCGGTTTGTTCTACAGTAATTCATTTTCCAGGTCAAACAGTGATATTAGAAAGAGATGCGAATTTTGTTAGAGTCTCCAGAAAATTATCGAAAAATGACAGAGATAAACTCTTCAGTTTAGGTAAGCAGCTTCGTCCTCGTGATCATGGTTTAATTATGCGAACAAGTGCTTCCAGAGCTTCACAAGAAGTGATTCAAGCAGATATAGATCAGTTAGTACAAAGAGCTGAAGAATTAGATTTGCTTATCTCAGGTTCATCTTATGGTCCAGGAATACTTCAACCTGGACAAACGGTAGCACATGTATTATTTGTAAAGGATTCAAAAGACAAGTTAACTTCTATTAGGAATACTGTGTTTTCTACCATTCCTATGTATCATTGGTTTATGTCCTACTCACCAGAACTAAAATTGACAACTACATTTGCAGAAAGACTTTCATCTGAGATAGATGGAGAAAAACTAGCTTTGGAACTTAAGAATCTAATTCTAGAGAAAGATTTTGCGGAAAATGCCCTTATTTCACTAGAGGAATATCGGTTAACTTCTCCACCACAACAAAGAATACTTGGTCAACTAAATTGGGTAGATGAGAAATTAATAATTAAAAGGAGCTTCCGATCATCTCGTGGATTTCATCATGGACTAGATATCGAAATTAAACAAGGGGATACTTCAATCGTTATTGCTAAAGAAGGTAGTTGGGCTATTCATAGCAAGATATCTAGAGATGAAGAAATTATAGGAGAAATAGTCAAAATAGTGACTCCAGTAGAATTTTGCGATGGTGGAAAATTACGATATATTGATTTAGGACTAATGAATGTGAAGAAAAACGGTGAGATTAAAAATGTTGATGCTGGAATAATCAATGATTTAGCTGATAAAGGTATCATCTCTTCTCAACTTAAAGATAAAATATATTCGATATATGATCAAAGCAATAAGAAATTATCAAAAGGAGAAGAACATATAGTTCTTCTTTCAGATTAATTCACACTTGGAGATAATATTGAAGGAACATCTAATAGCTGTTAAATGGGATCCTAGTACACCTCCCTATGTATTTCTATTTATAAGAAATCTAGATGAAAATCCAGATGAGGTACATAAAAAAGCTCTTCACTCAGGTGATTTTTTCAATGTTAGGGTTTTAGAAGATAAGATGTGTATTGGTCATTCTATCAATAAACAAGAATACTATTTATGTTCGAACGTTACTACTGAACAGTACTCTAGATGTTATAATTGCGAACAAAGCGATTTTGAAAAATGCTTCTTATTTTGTGATGCTACAAAACCTTTTGGAAATTGTGCAGAGAATCCAGACGCTTATGAATACTGTAAAACACATCCTTGCTCTGTATATCTCGCATTAATTGCTAATGACGTTAAAGTGGGGGTATCATTTAATCCATTGAAGAGATGGATTAATCAAGGAGCTGACTTTGCAGTAGAAGTTTTTAGAGCAAAGAATGGCTTTGATGCTAGAATTATTGAAAAGAAAATCACTTCAACTCTACAAATACCACAAACAATCAGAAAAACACAGAAAGCAAGAAAAATAAATTACGATTTCACAAAATCCATTCCAGCATTTCAAAAAATGACAAAGCAGGTTATTGAGTTTGTAAATACTTTGTCATATGAAGCTCGTGACTCTGAAATGTTGTATAAAGAAACAGTTTTGTCATCTTATTATGGGAACCTTTCAGATTTAGAGGTAAATCCAATAATAAATGATATTGATAAGACAAAGCAAATAACAGGAGAAATAATAGGTGTTAAGGGAAAATTAATTGTTACTAAGGTAAACAATAGTTACTATGTAACCAACCTTAACAAAATGATAGGTCATCTCCTCTCTTTTTCTTCAACTCCCTTAAAAATGAAAGGACAAAAATCCCTCTCTGATTTCTTTACCACATAATAAGTTTAAAACTAGAGTATCAGTAGAATAATTTAAATTGCTAATAAAAACTGATTACTTGATAGTATGAGTGACTTTAGAAAACGCAATACTGAATGCATCCTAGCCATCCTAAAAAAGCAAAATCCAGCAACGACAAAAGAAATATTAGCCATGACCGACTTATTTCCTGATTTGTGTGTGGGTTGTTCATCTGGTGGTGATGTAATATTAGCTGGAAAAGAATTAGTTGATCAAGGTGTTCTTGAAAGAGAATGGACATCTAAAGGTTTTGCCTGGAAATTACTTGAAGACTAAGGTGTGAAATGTGGTAATATGGTCTCGAATTAGAAAAGATTTTCCTGTTTTAAGCCAACTTTATGAAGGCAAAAGCTTGATATATTTTGATTCTGCATGCATGTCCCTTAAACCAGTTCAGGTTTGGGAAGCAATGGAATATTATTACAAATATTTGGGAGCTTGTGGTGGAGCAGGTAGATCCACCCATTGTTTAGGTGCTGAAACAAGCTTGCTAACAGAAGAAGCAAGACATAAGGTTACTTCTTTTATCAATGCTGAAAGTCCAAATGAAATTGTATGGACAAGAAACGCAACTGAGGGATTGAATATAATTGCAGCTACAATTCCACTGAAAAAAGAGGAAAATGTGGTAACTACAACATTGGAACACCATAGTGGAATGTTACCGTTTTACAAAAGATGCAAAGAGACAGGAAGTGAATTAAGGTTTGTAGAAGCGAAAGACGATGGTACTTTCGATCCAGCGGATTTTGAAGAAAAAATAGATGACAATACAAAAATAGTTTCTTTTGTTCATGCATCCAATCTAACAGGAACAATTGCACCCTTAGAAGAGGTTGTGAAAATTGCTCATGAACATGATGCACTGGTTGTTTCAGATGATGCACAATTCGCTCCCCATCAGAAATTAGATGTCAGAGCTATAGATGTAGACTTTAGCGTTTTGAGTGTTCACAAAGCTTGTGGTCCAACAGGAATTGGGGTTCTTTATGGAAAATATGACTTACTAGAAGAATTAGACATGTTCCTAGTTGGTGGTGATGTAATTGAAGACGTAATCTATCAAGATAAAGAAGTAACACCAAAATACTTGCCTCCTCCTCAGAAATTCGAAGCAGGTTTGCAAAATTATGGTGGTATACTAGGTGCAGGAGCAGCTGTTGATTATTTAGAAAAAATAGGCATGGAAAATATTCATAATCTTGAACAAAAATTCTCAAGAAAACTTCTTGAGGGTATTTTAGAGCTAGAAAAATTCGATGTTTTAGGACCACTTGATTACAAGCAAAGAACAGCTCTTGCCTCATTCCGTCCTAAATCAAATTCAGTAAATCACAATGATGTAGCTGAGTATTTCAACGAAATGCTTCCTCAATATAAGATATTAATGAGAGGCGGAAATATGTGTGTTCATCCATTCCAATACCAGATTGGAATGAGTCCAAAGCAAGGTGAAGGTGTAGTAAGAGCATCTCTTTATATCTATAATACAATGGAAGAAATAGAAATTTTTCTAACCGAACTTGAGAATTTTGCTAAAGTAATAGATTAGAATAGAAAAGGTTTCAACTATGTCAAAAAACATTCTTGTTACTGGAGGATGTGGCTTTATAGGTTCTCATTTAGTGGATTCTCTAATAAAGGAAGGGTATTTTGTTGTTGTAGTTGATGATCTTTCTGCAAATACAAATCTAGATTATCTTCAAACATATTTGGATGACAAATCTGCTCAATTTTTTAAATATGATATACGGGATTATGAGAAGCTAAATTCTATAACTATCGACTTTGATTCTATATTCCATTTAGCTGCACAACCAGATGTTAAAGTGAGTGTAAATGAACCTCGTCTAGATTTTGAAATCAATGTTATTGGCACCTTCAATATTCTAGAGTTCATGAGAAATAGAAATATTCCAGAGATGATTTTTGCAAGCTCAGTTGGAACTGTTTATGGTGAACCAGAAATTCATCCAACACCTGAAAATCACTATTTGAATCCTATCAGTAATTATGGAGCTGCAAAGGCTGCCTCAGAAATGTATTGTTCTAGCTATTCATCGTTGTATGATCTAAGTATTGCTTCCTTGAGGTTGGGAAATATTTATGGTCCTCGTGCTACACATGGAGTGATGTTTGATTTCTTCAACAAATTAAGAGAAGATGCTTCTAGATTAGAAATTTTAGGTGATGGAAAGCAGACTAAAACATATCTCTACATTGATGATACAATTGAAGCATTCAATTATATCTGTAGGGAAATAAAAAGAGGTCATGAGGTATATAATGTTAGTTCTAAGGAAATAATTTCAGTAAAAGAAATAGCAGATGAGCTGACAACTGCTTTAGGTTATGATAATGTTCAATACTCATTCACTGGAGGAAAAAGAGGTTGGAAGGGAGACGTGGTTTACACATTAGTAGACATTTCGAAGCTAATATCATTAGGGTGGCAACCTAAGACAACTGTTCGTGAAGGCATTCGGTTATATTTAGATTGGTTAAAAGGTAAGTTTAGATCAAGTGATTGATTTTATTATATCTAACCGAAAGCATTAAAAAACAAATATATAGTGAAGATACTGGACATAAGTTCTGGAAGAGGTGTTAAGAAATGAGTGATGAAACCCTCGAACAAGTAAACGAAGCAGTTCAATTATTAGATAGAATAAGTGAGGATACAACAGTTCCTCGTAATATAAGACGAGCAGCTACAAACTCACTAGAAATAATCAAAGATCCAGATTCAGAGATGAGCATTGCTGTAAAGGCTAATAATGCAATTGAAATACTTGATGAAATATCACAGGATCCAAACTGTCCTGCTCACGCTCGAACGATGCTGTTACAAGTAATCACTCTTCTTGAAATAACGGATTATGATTATTGATATATCTAAAACTTCAATGCAAAACCTTGTCTATTACTCTCTTTTTTCTTTTCTTGAATTCCACTTTGTATAGATTCTATTCCTTGTCTTCCCTAATGGTTGTTCCTGGGGTAATGGTACTATTTGAAGCAATCTTCCTGCCTGGAAAAATCATAGTATTAACTCCAATTTCACAACCATCTCCAATGATTGCCCCAAGTTTCATAAATCCTGTATTAATCTTCTCGCCGTTAATATTCATCTTAACCTCTGCAGAAGGAGTTTCTGTATTAACAGTAACTACACCTGAGGATAGCATAGTATCTTGACCAATTACGCTATCTCCAATATAGCAAAGACCGTAGATTTTAACTCCTTTAAATAAAACAGAGTTTTTTATTTCACTTCCGAAGCCAATAATTGATCCTTTATCAATTGAACAATGATCTCTAATAAGAGCATTATTCCCTATATATGTATTAGGACCAATGTATAATGGTCCATTTAAGACAGTCCCAGAACCAATTTCAGTGTTATCCTCAATAATAACGACATTCTTTAGCTCAACATTGGGACCAATAATCACATTTTTTGCAATTCTAGATTCTTTAGCTTTAGATAAGAGTAACCTATTAGCTTCAATTATGTTCCAGGGTTTTCCAATGTCAATCCATTCCTTCTCCCAAATGGCTGCAGCAACTTTGTCACCTTTTTTGATTCTATTATTTATAGCTGCACCAAGAGATTTTTCTGCTTTTATCTCCTCAAAAATATCTGTACGGATAATAAAGCATCCAGCATCTACATAATTACTCATAGAAGTTAAGTCTGCTTTTTTAATTCCAGCTTTCTTCACCATACCCATTGAATCTATCTCAACAATTCCAAAATCACCAGTATCTCCTCTCAGAGTCAAAGTCATTGTCATATCAGCTTGAGTGTTCTCAAAAGCATTTAATGCCCGTTGCATAAGTCCTCGTTCTGAAATTATGTCTCCAAATAGTAACAAGAACTCTGTTTCATTCTTAACAAATTCTTCAGAAGCTAAGAGTGCAGCTTCAATTCCTTCCTCTTCTCCTTGGTCTGCGTATTTAATAGAAACACCTAAATCACTTCCCTTCCTGAAATAATCCCTAATCTGCTCTCCCTTATACCCAGTTACAATTAAGATTTCAAATAATCCAATTTCTTTTAACTCTTCTATCAAGTACTGAAGTATAGGTTTTCCTAATAGAGTAATCATAGGTTTTGGTCTGGTTTGGGTTAAAGGAAAAAGATCAACTCCTTTTCCACCAGCTAATATAACCGCTTTCATTATGTTTCTTTCCTTTATTTTTCATTAATTATTTCTGCTTTCAAGTATTTTTAGTTATCCTATCACAAGACCGTTACTAGGATAAATTTTCTTTTCACTCCTTTTTACTCAAAACCAGTATATAACTTTTTTTACAAGAGCAAGAATCTTCATTTATCTTATGCTATATGATACTCAGTAAAATATTAAAGAATATTGAAAACAACTAAAATTACCTAAAATTCTTTCCTAATTCTCAAACTATGTTCTGTTTTTTTCTTCTTAATACAACAACGATAATAATCGTTGTCATAAAAATAAAAAAATTAACCCCTATCTTCTCTAAAACACTGTTTAATGGGTACGGATCTTCTGAGTTTGCATAGCCATCAATTTTGTATTTTCCTCTTCCTGAATAATCTGACCAAAAATTACCTTCTTCTGTTTGTTCTTCATACCAGATGTTATTTGCTCCATGATCTAGAACTTGAGACCCTCCTCCAATGTTGTTATAAATAAATCTATTGTGATGAATGGAATTTCTACTTGAGTGTTTTTCTAGAAATATTCCATATTGGGAGTTATTAATAAACTGGTTATATGTAAACAAACATGCTTCTGCAAAATAGGTTAAGCAGCCATATTTCCCACTAAATTCGAATCTATTCTCTGTTAGTGTTGTCGCCATAGTATTGCGTAAATAAATTCCATAGTTGGAATTTCGTGTAAATGAGTTGTTGGTTATAAATGAGTTTTGTATATCTGACAGAAACGCACCTATTTGATTTTTGTAAAATATATTTTCAATTAAAGTTTCATTCTTTGAATCAGATATTGTTATACCACTACCATGATTATAGAAGCACTTATTCTTCTCATATCTGTTATTTTCGCAATGAACTGAATATATCCCATTATGTATTTGTTTTGCACAAAGGTTATTTTTCACTAAAGTGTATTTAGAATTTTCCAACTTAATTCCATTCATAGGTTCCCATATTGTTACTCCCAAGGTCGTGGAACAGTTGTTATTAATGATCTGTGCTCCATTTGTTTTAATCAACTCTATCCCTACACACTCTGTTAAGGTATTCACAAGGCAAGTGTTATTTTGAATAATTGCAGTTCCTTTGGAGACCTCCTCGATAACTATACAAGAATAATATGCTGTTAGAGTGCAATTGCGAATCACAAAATGTTTCGTTGTATTTCTAACCTTAATACCATAAGAGTAATTCATGGAAAGCAGGACTATGTTCTCAATTATAAATGGATTTTCTATCGAACCTGATCCAGGAAAACCGTAATCTGTGAAATCATTATCATTAACGATAGAAATGAAATTGATTTCGGAGGTGATGGGATTTTTAAAATCTTGTTGAGGGCTCTTTTGATAAGTTTGAATCCCATTACTCTCTTGGTTTATTGAATAAAATACTGTCACTGAAAAGATGAAAAACATTGCTGATAATTTTAGCAATCTTATCTTGTCCATTTGTATCAACTTAAGTGTAGTCTTTGCTAAATCAGGTATTTGCTTACCACTTGCGATTGGTTTTAATCTTTCTTCTCCTAAAGATTATGATTGAAATAATGGGGAAACTCAATATAAAAGTTAGGTAATAGAAATCTGCTCTTTCTAAATCATTGTTTAAGGGATAAGGATCTTTTGAATTCGCATCTCCATCAATCTTATATTTTCCTCTCTTGTGATCACTCCAATAATTTCCTTCCTTTGTATCTACATCGTACCAAAGAGTATTATTTCCAATATCGTAAGCTTGTGATGTACCACCTAGATTGTTCCACACAAACCTATTGTGATGAATAATATTGTCTGAAGAATATCCTGCAACTGATAATCCATAATATGTGTTATTTTCAATTTGATTAAAAGCAAATGTGAATCCTGTAATTCCTACACATTGGACTCCAATATAATTATTAAAACATACAGAGTTTTCTGTAACTATTGAGTCTCTTGAACCACTAATCCATATTCCCTGTTCACCATTATAACATACAGAATTTTCTGTAAAAGCTGTGTTTATTAAACCAGTAGTCCAAAATCCCTCACCCCCATTGTGGTTGACTGTGTTTCTAGTGATTGTTGAATCATACACTTTATCTAGAATACATCCAAGATGACCATTTTGGTTCATTTGATTAGATTCTAGAGTTATACTACTATCCATAATGATAATCCCTCGAATGTTATGATTACATGTGTTATTGATGATTTTTGATAGTGTTTCCTCAAAGAGAACAATCCCTACATTGAATGTATTTGAGCAATTGTTATTCAAAAAAGTATTATTCTTACCATATTGTGATTCTATTCCTGCAAGACTAATTCTTTCACACATATTATTAAAAATTATAGCATCATTTGATTGTTGCAATAATATCCCATATCCCACATCTGTAAAACCATTGGTCGCATACGTTATGCGATTATCCCTTATTATTATCCCGTCAGAGCGTTCTACCATTATTGCTGTTTCAAAACTTTTGTGAATAGTATTGTTTTGTATAGTTGCTGTGCCATAGTACAAATCTCTAAGTAGAATAGAAGGACCTGCTACATCAATTATAGAACAGTTTTGAATGACAAAATGCTTTGTAGTGTTTACAACAGCAAAGCTCTTTCATAGGTTTTGTCAACAATTGAATAATTTTCAATCCTAAATGGATTTTCTTTTGTTCCTGTTCCCGGGAAACCATAATCTGTAAAATTGGCATCATTAGTTATGGTTATGTTAAAATATTCAATTGGAATAACATCATTTATTGAATAACTAACTTCTTGAATATGACTAGTATTCACATTTGCTTGGTTTTCTTGTAAAGATAGTAATGTCATTGAAAGAATTAGATTAATAAGAAAAGCTTTTTCCATAATCTTCATTGACATTCTAGTCAGATCCTTTTCTTTTAGTAACATAAAAGAATTTCTCAGAAAAGCAGTTTTTTCCCTAATTTGCAAATTCTTAATAATAAATAATACCTAGTTATACAGGATGAAGGGATTGGTCAAAAATCTTCCCTCTATTGTTCTCATGCTCTTGATTATTCTTTCTTCCTCCTTATCTTTACATCAAGCAACTGTTTCTGAATATACCATATATACTCGTATTACTGAAATAGTTCTTCCAACTGAATTGGTTTATAGAGAATCCTACCCTAATTGGACTTTCTTTGAGTTCGATTACACCCTTGAGATCATCAATCCTTCTGGAAGAATATTGTATATTGTATCACATACCACTTGTCTTGTTTTTATGAGAGGAAACGTATCATTAGATAATAAGCACTATTCTGGTCATATAGGGGGTACCAAGTTTTGTGGTGATGCGTTCACAAATCACACTATTATTCCTGGAATTTCTGCAGGAACACTAACATCTGAAATATCTGTAAATGATACTTTAACAATACTTCCCAATGGTAATTACACAGTTTGGATTTCTCTTGATGACTCTGAAGAGAAACATAGTTATTACAATTTTACCTCAGAAATAATAGTTAATGGCTCTGAAATTCAAATAATCCATAATGGTGCTAATGCTACCTTTACTTTTCCTGAAGAACCTTCTCCAACAACTGAGATCTCTTATTCTTTTCTAGTTACTCTATATGCGGGAATATTGGTTAGTTATTATAATAGAAAACGTAATTCTAAAAGTTGTAAGAATGCATTTTAATACTAACAAAATCAAAATATTATATAGATAATATGGTTTGAGTAGATTGTTAAGAGAACCTAGAAAGAGAATAAAAAAACCCGCAAATAAGGTAGGAATAGCTATTGTCATATTCATAGTTTGTGTTTTCACCATAATTTTATTTGTAGCATTTGGAGGTCTTGAGAGAGATCCTCTCTCGATTTTTGTTCTAATTGCTTGTGTGATTGGGGGAACAATATCCATTTTTACAATTATTAAAGGGTACAAGAACATAATAAATGAAAAGCATATTGAAACTTCAGAAGAATATTATGAAAAAAAATATGGAAAAAACGAATTGAAATATAATTAAAATCTATAATCTCCTAATCATGATATTTAAAACAAGTTGTTTACTATTTCAAAGAATTCAGTAGATTTTTCTTTGAAGTAGATACTCTCATGTAAATGCTCATGATGTCCAACAATTGAATTATCAATTTTATCAGATATTTCCCCTCTTGACATCATTATAATCCTATTCTTTTTTACGTCGAGAATTCTTAAAATTAGCATTCTAACCATTTTTTTAGAAATTGTTGCTGCTTGTTTTAATCCACCAAGTTTCTTAGCTTTTTTTTCTGAATTGATTCCCCCATTATGCACTATATCACTACGAATGTCATATAGTATTCTTGTGATTTTTTGTATAAGTTTCTTATCTTCAAGACTCTGGGCAAGTAGCCACGCTAATTTGATTCTTAGTTGAAAACCTATTTCTTTTGTTTCTGTAGTAGTAAGTGTCTCAAAGATAATACAAGATTCTAATATAATGTCTTTAGGGTCGTAAAGTTCTTTCAGACGATAAACACGGTTTAAAATCAATCGATCGATGGAATTTTCCTTTAATCTAGATCTAAACTCAGGATACAATTTCAAAAATAATGTTTTGTCTTCTGAAAGCTTGAACTCTTCTTTAGTTGAAAATGAAGAACGGAAATCATATATCTCCCTATTCATCCAATCTGGATATTGAAAAAACGGTAGGGAACTCCTCTCCGGGAAAATACCTAAAGGTGAAGGATTAATCCCAATGTATCCATAATAATTTGGAGAACAAACACTCACAAATTGAACTAGAGGTTTATTATAACCTAATAAAAAGAATGCTTCCTCCAAGTAAATAGGAATTATTAGATTGATATTTGTGATTTTCATATCATTGAGAGATTCTATTTTCTTCTTAATTTGAGATTTGTCTAATACTATTTTTCCATGAATAGCTGCTGGGCAATGCATTATCCAATTCATTTTTTCCAGCATTTTATAAACACCTGAAAATTCATCCCTTTTGAATCTAAATTTTGGAATAATTTCTTCGCGAATTTCATTTGTGAAGTTTATAAAAATCTCTCTGTTCTCTTCATTGAATTGGATATTCTCTCCTTCAAACCTTATTCCATATATGAAATAATAATATTCTAATTCGATAGAATCTTTGACTATGAAGTTGATTATTGAGGTATACATTTTTTTGAATGAATTTTCATTGAACTCAATTCTATCAAGAAGATGTAACATGTCTTCACTTTCATCAGCTTTGAATTCCTCCTTCAAGTATCTATAAACTATAAAACCAAATAATGATAGATGTGGATTATCTAAGAAGTAATTAGTACTGCCAATAGCTTTAATTTTTTCCAGGATATTGATTTTTGATTTGTTCTCTTCTCTGTTAAAGTATAGATTTACAAAGTGTTTTATCTCGGAATGAGATATTGAGTAAATATCCTCTGTAGAAAAGCTGAATGATTTAGATTCTGGAGATCCCTCCACAACTCTACAGTGTGTTTGATAAACATTTAACATCTTATCAATACTTTTTATTAACCGTTCTTCAAACTCTGAAGAAGAGTGAAAATATGAAAAAAAGCTTTCGAGGAACTCTGTAATTATTTCTTCTAGCACCTCTATATTTTCTGCTGTAAAACTCATTTCTTTCAAAGGATAAAACAAATTTCGGTTTCTTAAGTGTTCACCCTATTCCTTATTGTAGTGGGAATTTAAATTCTAACCAAAAGAATTCCTAACTAGAATTTTCTTCAGTTCTTGGAAAGAAAAATGTTGCAAAATTTGTATAAGGGTGAGGTTTCCCCAGATTGTTGAGTTTCCTTTTAAATTCTTCATACAGTTCAAATTGAGGTTTGAGTTCTTTTTCAACATCAAATTGATGATCCCATTTTACATCAATAGCAGGAAACATAGGCAGTTTCTTGAGTAATTTTCGATATTCTGCTAACCTTGCTGGATTTTCTTTTCCAATAGCAAAAACTGGAATAAGTCGCTTACTACTAGCTTGAATAGAAATAGTATGATTTTTGATAATGGATTGTTCAAAGAGATTATAATTTGTTATTAATTCTGCAATTATCTTTAGTGGTCTAGTACCTGTTATTACTGGTATTTTTATGGGATTATCATCTTTCCATTGTTTATCAAAAACCAGTAATAGATCATCATAACCATTAGGTACTCCTGTCATCGATATTCGTGGGGATGGGATGAATCTCAGAGTATGACTAAAAGCATTTCGTACTGGTTTATACAAATTCCAGAACTCTAAAGCAGAATTAAAAATGAACTTAGCTCTTTCCAGATATTCACTATATATTTTATTTAATAACTCAACTTCCTTATTATTCAAGTTCATATGTTTTTTTGCTTCTTCAATGTCTGCAATCCAGAGTGACCATTTCCAAGTATCAATGCTAACATTTCCTTTGAGTAAGTTTATATTTTTCTCAATTTGACCCCATCTAGTATCAAAAAAACTAGCTTTCATTGAATTGTGATTAAACAGATTTTGATTACATGCAGATAGTCCTACGTTTGCTATTGTAAAAAGTGATTCAATGCTTTTGAAGGCTTGTGATATGATATCTGCATGAATAGTTCTAATTAGAGCTTTCTTATTAATAGGATTTTTAATCCATGTATATTTTCCATCCTTAATATTCTGATAGTTGTTCAATACAAAAAGTGCATGATGCCTTCTGTTCTCAATAGCTTCATCCATTGCTTTTAGAGTATAGTACCATTCTAGGGCTTGTTTATCAAAGGTCATTATATCTTCTTAGTATTTGAGTTTTTAAATTGTCATGAAAAAAACAAAAAGAAATAGGAAGAATGAAATGGATTTAATATTTATACTTAGTTTGGCAGTTGTTTCTGTTGGATTTAAATCATAGGAAAAGGAACTACGAGAAGGGTATAGATCCTCAGAGTTTGCTTTACCATCTAATTTATAGCTACCTCTTTTATTCCAATCTTCCCAGAAATTCCCCTTTTCATTGGCTCTGTCACACCATAGGTTGTTTTCTCCTTCATCCATTGCTTGAGAAGAACCATAGGGAGCATTATCAATGAAATTGTTGTGATGAACATAACTATTGTTTGATCTATGATCAAAGTAGATGCCATAATTACTATTATTTTGAAATGTATTGTAATCAATTGAGCAATATCCTGCTTCTTCTGCTAGAATTCCAAACCCTTCACTTTCAGCGAAAGTATTGTTCATTAATGATACAATCTCTGCTACTTCTAGAAACAATCCTGCTTCCTCATTTCTTTTACAGACATTACTTTCTAGTTTCATTTTATCTGAAAGGGATACTCGAATACCATATCTTCCATTACCATTGCATATATTTTCGCTAATTTCAGAATTATCTGAAAGAATAGTAATTATTCCTGATTGACCGTTATTGTTACAGATATTATCGAAAACATAGGAATAATGTGCTCCCCAAACCTCCATCCCCCAACCTGCATTACCAGAACAGATGTTATTGCTGATAACCACCCCTTCAGAAAAGAAAAAACAAATCCCCATACCATTGACTTGTTCGCTCCTAGAACAGATGTTATTAGTAATCATTGCTGTTCCTTCTTCTACAAATTCCAAAAAAATACCTGCATAATAGGCATCAATAAAACAATTTTGAATAATGAAGTATTTAGTAGTTGAACTGATGAAAATACCATAGACGTCTTCTGTGGTAATATTTAGGTTTTCAATAAGATAAGGATCTTCAAAAGTTCCTGAACCTTCAAATTGCAGAAAATCTTCATCTGAAGTAATCTCAATTGGATCAGAAATGACGTAGTTAGCTCTTGAAGCCTTGTTTGGTTGAAAAATAGATTGTTCACATATACCACCATACACTGGATTAAAGAAAATACTAACCAAAATAAAACAGAGAAAGATTGCTTTTTTTTGAGAAACAAACATCTTCTTCTCTATTTCTACTCTATTAAATTATAAAAACGGAACAATCATTACTTGAAATTTCTCCGTTTATAAACAATTTTGCGTATAATATTGTAGACTGAATTGAATAGAACAAGAAGTGGATTTTACATCCTATTAGCAGTTGTTATATGTATTTCTCTTTCACTAGCTCAAGCTATGGGATTTACAAAACTCTCAGATTACGACGATAATACGCATTTAATACAATCTTCAAACATGGTCTTTGACTTCAATTCTACCTCTACACATCATAATTTTACTATCGAATTTGTGAATATTCAATTGAGTGAATTGAATTGTCTCTCTTTCTGTTTTATAGTAATAGGAGATACTAGTAATGATGACGGACTAAAAGTGACTTATGTTTTCAATGAAACGATGGTTGATTTCATAATTCCTCTGATAGTACAAGATAGTAATGAACACAATTTAACTCAACAACTAACATATTCGGAATGCTTTATCGAGCTATTTTCTATCTTGGTAATTTGTGAGGGACAGGCTAATGCAGGAGAAAGTGGATCTTTAGTTATAGTTGATACTTCAATCTATCCACTTGAACCACCAATTATAGATAGCGAAATTACTCAATTACCAGCATTTCCAAATTGGTTGCTAATTCCTGAAAACCTGCAAAATTCTGAATCTGCTGGAATATCCTCTTCATTCTATTTTCTTAATTATACAGGAAACTTGAATCTTTCTCTTTCATTTCTATCAAACAATTTCCTTGCATTGTCGAAGTATGTTTCTGTTGAATTGAATAATGCTACAATCTTTACTGAAATTTTCTTCCCAGGACAAAGGACCTCATTTCATTTCCTTCTTTCACCAAGAGAAGGTTTGAACACTATAAATGTTACTTTTACTATTGAATTGTCTACAGATAGAATTGAAATTTATAATATACTTATAACAAGTAGAATAAGCTATCATACAGAAGGAAATTCAGAGGAAACTTTTGATTGGGTAGAATGGGAAGGATCTGATTTAGATTATACTTTTGATATTTCAGGTCTCAAACCCACAAACGTAGATGTATCAGAGCAAATTCTGGAGATAGATCTCAATTACAAATATCTAGGAATAAAATCATTGCCAGGAATCAATCTAGAGATTATTTCGGATTCAGAGATTATCTTTGAAGGTCTGATTAATTATAATCAACAGAATCCTGAACCTCAAACTCTTCCTATTCTTACTTATACAGAGACATTCCACAAATCCCTTTTTCTAAGGATTTCTGGTAAAACAAATGGCATGGGTGCTTTTATAATTCTGAAGTCAAGTGAAATAAAGACTCAACCTATCCCCACGCTCTCTGAGGAAGATCTAGAAAGACATCTGATACTTGAAGAAACATCTAAATGGATTTTTGGTAAAACAATTTATTGGTATTCAGATTATATTAGATCAAAAAGCTCGGACGAACGGTTAACGAATTTAGATGTTTTTTGTAATTTTTCTATCAATAATATATCCTCATTTGAAAAAGCAACACTTACAGTATATATTGGAAATATAAGAATCGACAGCAAGATACTTTCTAGTCAAGAACCGATTAACATCTCTTCTCAAACCGTCATTTCGAGTGGAATTAGCAAAATCTCTGTAGTTCTAGAACTATATGGTGAGGATTTAGAATTAGAGATCAAGGATCTTTTTTATCAAATATCGTATTCTTCTAACCAACCAAACAATAATTCGTCTTTGTATGGTGTTGATTGGATCCTTGCATTGTATGGTCTGTTGATATTAGCTTTAACTGAAAAAAGTGTTCGACGCAGGAAACTGAAGAATAAACCTAAGGAAGAAGTATATGAAATAGAAGAGCAGAGCAATGAAGAAAATAAACGAAAAGTAGATCCGTTATTAGTAAAACAACTACTAGCCTGCACAATAGTATCCCTAATTACTTTCGGTTCTCTTTTCTGGTTTTTCCCAGATTTAACTTGGCTAGTATCCATTTTTTCTATAGTATGTGGTTATTATGCATCTCGATTTGCTGAAGATCTAAACAAAAAAGATTTCAAATTCAAGGAATTACGTAAAAGAGTTAAGAACTTCTTCTCTGACATTGATACTCCGATTGAATTTTTCAGCAAGATTGGTGAAACACTCTCTTCTTCTGGAGAAACACTACTTAGGACAGGAATAACAACTCTTGTTGTGTTCTGTGCATTTTTCAATGTAGTCTGTTTATTGTTTATTTCTCGAAAATTAGCATTTGTTGTTGATGATTTTGTTCTAGGACAGATGGTTATTGATCCTTGGAAAGTGTACTTCATCTTCTATTCTATAGTTATTCTATCTGTCTTTGTTTTGTTTTACCAAATATTAATGGCTTGGAATTTCGCTTTCCTAGAAGATCATCTAAAACGTATCAGAATATTGGGTACAGCTGCTTTATTACTCTTGTCTGTATTCTGGCTTTTCCTCTCCCTTTCAATCAGCTTAACCTTGAGAAGCTTCGGAACATTTGGAACTGTCATTCTCCCTATTTTATATCTAGGGAATTTCAAGCTTAGCACGTTGTTAGGCAATAACAAAGCTGAGGATTTGGATGTCAATTACAAGAAATTTAGACGAAAAGGCAAACTTTGGACTAATAAGAAATTATTGAAACTAGCTGTTGCTAATGATTTAGCTACAAGAACTGAATGGAATAAGAAGAAAGACGACATTCTTACAGATAAACTTCGTTGTATAATCATTAACAAAATAACTCCAGGTATTCAAACTTCTCTCCAGCGTTTAGCAGAGCTGAATGAAACACCTCTCAAAGATACTGAAAACTATATTCAGAAGATTCTGAATACTAATTCAGAGTTTGGGGAATATCATCCAACAGAACAGGTTTTTGTTAAACACAAGATCAAAGAAGAAAAATCTTTGGAGATAATAAAGGTAGAAGCAGATGAAGATAATGAAGTAGAATTGCAGAATACTAATGGTACAGAAGAGATAGCAGATGAACATGATTCAGATTTCAAATTGGACAGAGTTGCTATTGAAAGAGATTGTGAAGTTAATTGGGTAGGAATAGTTAGACATCGTCCAGAACCTAGTGAGGGGTGGATAACTTTACCTGCTGAAATGAGAAACAAAGCTGAGCTTGGATCAGAATATGACGTTTTTCTATTTACTGAAGAAGATCATGAAGTAGCTTTCACTACCATCTTAAAGAAGAGCTCTGCAGGCTCTTGGTTTTTCTACATCTCTGCTACTATCTGCTCTAAATCTAATCTATATGGAAAAGAAGTAAGTGCTTTCATAAAGAAACACAAGGAAGGTGAAGAGTTTCCTTGGAAGAAAGACAATGATCTTGAGGAAATGGAAATGCTTGAATGGAAAAACACTAAGCAAGTTATCGAATGGGAAGGAAGAATTGGAAAAGGAAGTTCAGGCGGAACAGGATGGATTACTTTTCCAACGGAACTAAGAGAATCTGCAGAACCAGGACACTTCTATGATTTAAGTTTGGTTGATTCTGAATTGAAAACACATATTTTAACAGCAAAATTGTCAGCAACAAAAAAAGGATGGGGATTTTACATTCCTAAAGCTCTATGTATAGAACATTCTTTGATAGGTAAAACAGTTACATGTTACATCTATCAAATGGACCATTTTCCAGTAAAACTATCTAAAGATAAGATTATCCGATTACCAAATTCAATTGTAGACGAATATGAAATAAAAGAGAATGACTTGTTTGAAGTAGAAGTGATTACTGACAAGGGGGTATTCAGAGAAATAGTCTTGATAACTAGAATTGATAGATCAAACAGGTCAGATAATGATGAGTATAGGCTTACGTTGAGGTTAAGTGATGCCCCACGTTCTACAGATGCAAGAATCAAACTAGTAAAACGAGTGGAAAAACTACCCTCAAATTTGAAAGAAGAAGAAAATTATGAGATTTTCTATCTACCAAAGCTATTCTCCAATGCGATAATGGGGAAAGTACACGAAAATGAGATGATAATCTTCTTAGGAAATCATGTACCAATATTTACACCTATAGTTATCAATCTCTATGAGTTTATCCACTACTTTGGTTGTTTTTATGCAGATGGGACAAAAGTAGGACCAGGGTGGAGAACAAGTGCATCAACACCTGAACAAGCAAATTATTTCATTGAGAAATATAATGAGCTAATCATTCCCGAACTATTGGATTTTGATCTAACCTATACAAGAAAACCAGCTGATAAAAGGTCAGATAATACTACAAACGCAGATCTTGTTAATTATTGGAAACAGCATTCTGGAATAGAAATAAATGAAAACAGGATAACGATTCGCATTGCAAAATCTGATCAAATAAAAAAATGGAACAAGTGTGGATCATTAAGCATAAGAGATAATAAGTCATTAGTGTTGAAATTACACCTGCGATTGATGGAAAAGATAGTATCTTATTTAAAAACGAGCACAAATGAAAAACATCTTTGGGATTTCCTATTTGGAATTTTGGAAGGAGATGGAACTGTATGTGGGGGGAATCAAAGGTTTGGGATTGGATTTGCATGTCATAAGAGTGATGAAATAATTAGAACACTGCTAAAAAGACTGAAAATTAGGTATTCTGAAGATTCATCTAGGATAAGAAGAAATGAAGGATCTGGAATAACTGTATCTTTTTGGTTGTTTGAAGTTTTATTAAACATAAAAATACTATCAGAGAATCTATTTAGATATTACCCAAAAAGGAGAACGACGTTTATAGAACGGCTGTTAAAACAGTCAACTGTTAAATTCATAATGGGAAAAACAGATCACTTAGCTCCGGTGTCAGGAGAATTTTTTATGACAAATGACTTTGATATGGAAAAAGTAGAACAAATACTACTTTCTCTATCTCAAGAGTTGAAAAAATAGACAAATTTGAGTAAAAACTTGAATTCTATAGTACACTGACCGCTTTAGCAAGATTGCGTGGAGTGTCCACAGAACACCCTCTCTTCACAGCTGTATAGTACGCCAGGAGTTGCGCTGGTATCACATATGGTATTGTCGAGAACATGTCTGAGTACCCTTTTGGTATCTCTAGTTTCCATTTTGCTAATTCCCCAATCTCTTTATCTCCTTCTTCTAGAACTGCAATAGCTGTTGCCCCTCTAGCTTTCATTTCCATTATGTTTCCTATGATTCGTTTATGAGTATGATCATTAGGAGTGACGAATACTATAGGATAATCTTCTTCTACCAGTGCAATTGGCCCATGCTTTGATTCTCCTGCAGGATAAGCTTCACTATGGATATAAGCTATCTCTTTCATTTTCAAAGCTCCTTCTCTTGCTGTTTGAAGGTTTAAATTGCGACCAAGATAGAAGCTACTGTTCTTCTTAGCAAACCATGAAGCAATATGATTAGTTCTAGCTTCATTGCGAACAATAGTTTGTTTAACAATAGATGGAATATTCTGGTATAGTTCTCTAGCTTGATTATATTCTGAAGCATTGATTTCACCAGAGATTTTTCCTAGCTCTAAACCAATATCCCACATGGATATAGTTTGCGCAGTATAAGTTTTGGTTGCTGCAACACCAATTTCAGGTCCCGCGTATAAGTATAGAACTTCATCAGAATGACGTGTTATTGTACTTCCAATAACATTGACCGCTGAAAGAATCGTTGCTCCTAATTCTTTGGCATGTTTTATAGCCATTATAGTATCCATTGTTTCGCCACTTTGACTAACTGGAAGAATTACTGTATTTTCGTCAATTAATGTGCTAATTGATTCATATTCAGAAGCAATTATAGAACTTGCAGGTTTCTTACCAAACTTCCTAATTAAGTGTTCTCCAGTTAGTGTGGAATAATGTGCAGTACCTGCAGCAAGTAGAAAGATTTTTTCTGCATTATACAGTTTATTTGCAATTTTAGTGAGAGATGGTTGTTTAATTCTAATATAATCTGCTAAGGAATTTGGTTGTTCATGTATTTCTTTTAACATGAAATGTGGAAAACCTGCTTTTTGAGCCATTTCTGGTTTCCATGAAACAATGTGTGGTTTTCTGATGATTTTTTCCATAGTATTGAAATTTAATATTTCATATCCACCTTGAGAAATAGTTACAAACTCATCATCATGTAGTAGAACAACTTCTCTAGTTTGTGCGAGAAAAGCTGGTATATCAGACGCACAGAACATTCTATCAGAATTTATTCCTAAGACAAGAGGACTATCTCTTTTTGCACAGTAGATCTTATCTGGATTTAGACTTGAAATTACACAAATCGCAAAAGTACCTTCTAATCTTTTAACTGTTTGAATTATAGCTTCTTTTAAGGATAGCTTTTCTTTCTTTATCTGTTGTTCAATCATATGTGGAATGATTTCGGTATCTGTATCAGACTGAAAGATATGACCTTGAATGTTTAATTCTTCTTTTAGTTGTTGAAAATTCTCAATTATTCCATTATGAATTACAGATATTTCTCCATTACAATCTGTATGGGGGTGAGCATTTTCTTTGGTTGGAGGACCGTGTGTAGCCCATCTGGTATGACCTATTGCAATATTACCAACTATGCTACCTATGTCTATTTTTTCGACGACTTCAGCTATCTTCCCTTCATCTTTAGTAATAACGACTTTACCATCATAAATTGAAGCTATTCCAACACTATCATACCCTCTATATTCGAGCCTGGTTAGAGCTTCAACAATGTCTTTTCCAATCTTTGCTGTTTTCTGTTGAACAATTCCGACGATTCCACACATAGGTAACACACAGACATTTCACTGGTTTTTACTCTAAAACAGTAAAAATCTTTTTACTATTAAAATGTTATGATAAAAATACATGAAATTTAGTTAATGTTTATTCAGACAAAAGTTGTTTTTCTATCTTTTCCTGAAGATTAGTTTTCTTCTTCAAAACCTCTTTCAATTTGTCTATGTTTAGGGTTGATGACGGATCTAATTCATATAGAATTCCTAAGTATATACTAATGAAATCTATAAGATAAGTAGCAGTCATTTGTTTAGCTATTTTCGATTTACCTTTTGGAAATATCTCAAGAATTTTTTCAGTTTTTTGAGATACAGTATTAATAGTTTCTTCTATTCTTATTTTAATTTGCTTCTGTTCATTCTTATCTCTAAAGAATATAACAAACACATCATTTAGCACTGTGTTTGGATTATCCCAAGCGACTATGCCATTATGGTTTTGTTCTGGTAACACATCGCTGATAGCTAGAACTTTGCTGTTTTCATTAAATTCACACTTTCCTCTAAAAGCTATAGGGGAGTAAATAGTATGTCCTATGAACAAAGGGAGAGTATTGAAAAGACTGTAAGCTGTTTTTTTGGCAATATTTTCTTCTTTGTTAGTAGCAGGTGAATATTGTTTTGCTAAATCTTCTAGGATTTCTGCTGTTTCAGCAATATCTTGATCAATACTTTCGAGAAGATCGAATTTTTCAAAGATTTTAATGAGAGATATGTATATCAGTGGAAGACTGCTTCTTGGTGGTAAGCCTTCTCTAATTTCTATGTGGGGTGTTCCAATTGATTTTGATAATTTTTCTAACAAACCAGAGGAGGAAATTGATACAAGCATTGCACCTTTTACTAGAGCATCTTGATATCTAGAAAGCGTTTCTTCAGTATTTCCTGAATAACTAATACAAACTACTAGAGTTTTTTCATTTACAAAATTAGGTAACTGATATTTGCGATCTGTAATTACTGGGACTTTAAATTCGTCTCTGAATAAACTTGTTAGATAATCTCCTGCAATTGCAGAAGCTCCCATTCCACAAATGATAACGTTTTCTGGTTGTTTATATTCTATTGTTTTGTTTTTCCATTGAATTTTATCAGGTATGTTAAATTTCAAACATTGCTCTTTAGCTTCTTTGATTAAATCAGACCATTCGAGCAAAATTGCTAACTGATTAGATTTATCAAATTTTGCTACCAGTTCTTCATCATCTAAATTTATCATTTTTTTAACTTCCAATGAATTAACTTATTTGGTTCGTTTCTATCTTACCATTTCCCCCTTTTCCCACAAATATTCGAAGTTATTAGAAAAGAGTTCAATAATACCTGGATTAGAAGAAAAGTGAGGACGATAAACATACTTCTCTTGTTTTACTGGAGAAACCCATATGACAAATACTACTTGCTCTTGATCTACTAATGTACCTCTTGCTAGTACAATACTCTCTTCAATCTTCCTCACTTGAGCACCTAAAGACACAAGGTTTTTTGCATAATCCCTTGATTTGTCATCTTCGATTTTCATTAAAACACGTACATTGACATCATCATTCAAGGCTTCAATAATTGAATCTTTAACTCTTTCAAACCAGTAAAAAACATTAGTAAAAATACAAATCTCTTTTTTTGCCTTCTTAATAATTTCAATGGTTTTAAGTTGCATACCTTCTAATGATGAATAAGCTTCGAGAAGCTCATCTGGTTTTATTATTAAATGCGATTGATAATCAGGATCACTTAATAGAGATAGGATTTGTTTTGAAATAGTATCCATTTTTTTTAATTCTTCTTGATATTCATTCTCCTTAAAATCAATAAACTTCTGTAATCCCTCTTCTAGATTGAGTATTTCAAACCTCTTTGGCCTTCCTGGAATAATTCGAACCAAACCTTTTTTCTCTAAACTGTCGATGGTATCATAAATTCGGGGAGTTGGTATGTCTGTCTGTTTATGAATTTCTTCCGCAGTCGAAGCTGAGAGAACAATAAGAGTTTTGAGTGTTCTTATTTCATATTGTGTTAAACCTAAGGATTTGAGTTTCAAATCTATTTCATCTGGATCTGACATTATAGGTTCCCCAATTTGTTTTCTATGAAGAAAGATATATAAATTGCTCGTAAGGAGAACTTCAGAGAATAAGATTAGATAACCAAAAATTTAAAATCAGAACTTGTAGGATTAAGATTGCAATAACTGGGGCAGTGGTCTAGCTCGGTTATGACAACTCCCTTACACGGAGTAGGTCGCAAGTTCAAATCTTGCCTGCCCCACCAATTTCTTTAAAATTCATTTTTTCAGTAAATTATCTATTCTTCTTGAAACTTGAGCTCCTATTTTTGCTCTACCAAAATAATACCCTATTTCAGGCACTAGCCCATCAGCTCTTGTGCCTTTCTTGCATATTAATCTATATTCTAACAAACCAATCCTTTCTATAACTTCAATATCCTCTGCATGATTTGTTTCTAGTAATGCTTTTTTTATTGTTCTTCTTGTTGTACCACAGATAATGAGCGCATCTCTCTTCTTGAGAAGTGGTTCTTTTAACCACTGAAGAGATTCTTCTGTTAATTTTAACCAAACTTTTGAACCTATAACTTGTTTCTTAGTAATTTCAAAGAACATTGGTAAATTATCAACTATTCCATAAGCTTTAATCATATTTATGAGAGAACTTTTGTAACCTTCAGATAGCTGTTCTCTCATTTCAAATAATGGATATAAGGCATCAATTTCTTTTGTTGAACTAAAAACCCCTCCATCGACAAATAAACCAAATTTCACTCCACCAACCTCTTTGAACCTGCCATAAATTTTATCCCCAACTTCTAAATCTGCTATGCTTCTTAGTGTTCCAAATTTGCTGATTAGAAAATTCTTAGCTATTGTCTCATCTTCACCTTCCAATGATACTTCCGCATGTCGTTTTTTACTAAAAGTGATGTTAGTAATTTCTACGTCTAGATCCTTAAATTCGCTTTCTAGTATGTATTTCAAGGCTTTTGCAGAGCTATGTTTATGGACAATGTATGATTTTTCTAGAATGGTTACTGTAATCATTGGAAATTACCTATTCAGTTTACTTTTCTTGTCTGTTTTCCTCTTTCGGAGGGTTCAATTTCAATTTTTGCATTAGTGAATTTTTGTTTTCGAGTTTTTTCTTCTGGGATAGTATCTAACAAAACAGCAAGAGCTGCTACTTCACTGTGGGGTTGATGACCAATTGCTATATTATAATCAGATAATTCAAAGATAGATCCAGGAACTTTAGAACCACCAACAACGACAAGAATTTCTTCTTCGAGAATTTCTCTCAACTGATTCAGATAATCAGAGAGTTCTATGCCATACATAGTAAGATGTATCACAATGCCATTGTTTGTTTTCCAATCTTTTATGAATTTCAATGGTTTACCTATGTGTGAGATTGAAAAGCTTCCTCCCCATTGATTGCAAACATCTTCAATACTTTCTTCAATGTTTGAATCATGATCTCCAGAATAAAGAAATTCAGTTGCTCCAAATGCTCTAGCGGTAAGAGCTAGATGAGTTGTTATTCTTTTGTCCCTTACTATTCTGTGAGATAGTCGAAGTACAGCTATTGTCATGTGTTTCTAATATTGAAACTACACTTAAATTTGGTGATTCATTTGTCGTAATCTTTTTACAATTAATCTCGTTTTTTTGTTTAAACAATATGTTTATTTATCAAACCTTTGTTTGGGTAAAGTATACCATATAAACTCTTTTATATTTATTAGGGTTAGAAATATTGAGAAATAATAAGGGTGCTTAAACTGTCAAAAGAAAGGTCTGAACCTGACCAGAACGACCCAGCATATTTGATTTCCTATGCTCACCATCTAGAGAGACAAGCTAGACAACTAGAAACAGAGAAACAGATGGTTGAAAGCGAAAGATTACGTCTTCAAAGGGAGGTTAATAACTTAAAAGTTGAACTTGAGAGATTACGATCTCCACCATTATTTATGGGGTATATCGTCGAAGTGCTTGATAACAAGACTGCAGTAGTTCGCAGTACTACAGGTCCCAACTTAGTAGTTACAGTTTCTCGACAAGTTGACATAAACGATCTAAAACCCGATACAAGAGTAGCATTAAATCAAAGAACTTTTTCAATTGTTAATGCCCTACCTCCTACTCAGGATCCAATGGTTCAAAAAATGGAATTGATTGAAAGACCTGATGAGAAATATGCAGATGTTGGCGGTCTTGAAGTACAGATACAAGAGCTGAAAGAAACCGTTGAATTGCCTTTATTAAAACCAGAATTATTTGAAAAGATTGGGATTGATCCTCCAAAAGGAGTTCTGCTACATGGAGCTCCTGGTACAGGAAAAACACTTCTAGCTAAAGCAGTAGCACATGAAACACAAGCTGCTTTTATCAGACTAATAGGAAGTGAACTTGTACAGAAGTTTATTGGAGAAGGAGCAAGATTAGTTAGAGAAATCTTTGAGTTTGCTAGAGAAAATGCTCCAAGTATATTGTTCATTGATGAACTAGATGCAATTGGTAGCAGAAGATTAGATTTAGCTACAAGTGGGGATAGAGAAGTGCAACGAACTTTAATGCAATTACTCTCTGAACTAGATGGTTTCAATCCAAGGGGAGATGTAAAAGTAGTTGCTGCCACAAATCGAATAGATATACTTGATCCTGCCATGCTACGACCTGGAAGATTTGATAGGATTATTGAAATTCCTATACCTAGTTCTGAAAGCCGTCTTGAAATATTCAAAATTCATTCCTCCGGAATGAACCTTAAAGGAGATATAGATTTTGATTATTTAACACAGATGACTGAAGGAACGAGTGGAGCAGATATAAAAAATGTATGTACAGAAGCAGGAATGTTCGCAATAAGATCAAATCGAGATCATGTTTTGAATGATGATTTTTCAGATGCAATCAAGAAAATATCTGGTGAAAAAGAAACTACTGCGAGAATCACTACAGGATTTATTTAGAATATTTTTCCTTTCTTTTATTTTACTTTTCCTTTGAATTCAAAATGCTTTGATCAATAAATTTTTTCTGTTTTAAGAATCCTTTAACTACATGTGATTCTAGACCAAATTTTTCTTTGAATTCCTGTAGTTTTTCATCAAAGGAGCACTTTCGGT
>Ga0255055_10000532_pt1 | contig 29558 bp, 28 predicted proteins | sample JV7_2_27_MG_FD_188633 | JGI IMG/M metagenome (GOLD analysis project Ga0255055, IMG submission 188633) | Seawater microbial communities from Jervis Inlet, British Columbia, Canada - JV7_2_27 | ecosystem: Environmental > Aquatic > Marine > Inlet | place: Canada: British Columbia | collected...
CCTGATTTCACCAAATGGGGCCCGGTTGAGCGGGTGCCGTTTCGCTCCATTCGGAGGGCAACCGCCAAACAGATGATTACCGCCTGGTCGCAGATCCCGCATGTGACCAGCCAGGATCAGGTGGACATCACCAAGCTGGAAACATTTCGCCAAAAACACAAGGCCGAAATCGAAGCCGGGGGTGGACGCTTAACCATGACGGTATTTGCCTTAAAAGCGGTTGCCACCGCCCTGAAAACGTATCCGCAATTTAACGCCACCCTTGATGTCCAGGCCGGAGAGATCATTATTAAGAATTACTTTCATATTGGTGTCGCCGTTAGCACGGATAACGGCTTGATCGTGCCGGTTGTTCGCGATGTCGACCGCAAAAGCATAAAAGAGCTTGCCGTTGAAATGAACGATCTGGTGCAACGCACGCGCACGCGCAAAGTAGGCCTGGAAGAGTTGCAGGGCAGCACCTTTACCATTACCAATGCCGGCGCCATGGGCGGAGGCTATTTTGCACCGATCATTAATTTTCCGGAGGTGGCCATCCTGGGAATGGGTCAGGGGCGGCTGCAGCCTGCGGTGATTGATAAAGGTAATGGCGAACATGAAATTGCCCCGCGTTTGATCATGCCGATTGTCCTTTGCATCGATCACCGCGTGCTGGACGGTGCCGATGCCATTAAATTTTTAAAGGTGGTAATTCAAGCCCTGGAAGATCCGGATGAACTGCTTATCACGATGATATAGTTTGAGAAGGGCCTATAAATGCCTAAAATGAGCTAAAATGCCTAAAATGCCTAAAATTATGGTCTCGCTTTGCTCCATCATTTTTTATTATTAAAAACGGCAGAATTCCTTAACTTTAGGCATTTTAGCTCATTTTAGGCATTTTAGCTCACTTATTTTTGTGGGCCTTTTGAAACGGATTACAGCACCGCCCTCGGACAAAATATAAAATTTTCTTTGGAGAGTGAAATGGTAATGGGCGAATTAGAGCTGGAAACTGAAGTCCTGGTGATCGGCAGTGGACCGGGTGGCTATGCGGCTGCGTTTCGAGCAGCCGACCTGGGATTGGACGTGACCATGGTGGATCCGGCCCGGCGACCGGGCGGGGTGTGCCTGTATAAAGGCTGTATTCCTTCCAAGACCTTTCTTTTTTTATCCGAACTGATCCATGACGCCGAGCGCGCCGAAAGTATGGGCATTGCGTTTGATAAACCCCGCATCGATCTTAAAGCCTTGCGGGAATGGAAAGGAAACGTCATCGATTCGATGGCCAACGGCCTGGTCAGTTTAAGCAACCGACGCGGTGTTCAATTAATTCAGGGACGGGCCCAATTTGAAAGTTCAAATTCGGTGCGCCTGCACGATGCTGAAGTCAGCCGTATCAAATTTCGGCATGCGATCATTGCGACAGGATCGCGCCCGATTGCATTTCCGGGCAGCGAGTTTAAACCCGGCAGCCGTATCATGAGCTCTACCGGCGCTTTGGCATTGGCGGATGTGCCGCCGACGTTGCTCATCATTGGGGGCGGATATGTCGGCCTGGAACTCGGCACGGTTTATGCCGCCCTGGGCAGCCGGGTCAGCCTGGTTGAACTCGAAGACCGCTTGCTTTTGGGAGTGGACCGGGATCTGGTCGAACCGCTGCAGCGAAGGCTTGAAAAGATTTTTGAAACCATCAGCCTTCAAACCAAAGTGGTTTCCATGCAGGCAAACGACAACCGAGTTGACGTCATCCTGGAAGGGGACCTTGAAAAACCGGAGCAGTGCTTTGATCGGGTACTGGTGGCCATCGGCCGGAAGGCAAGTTCGCAGGATATCGGTCTTGAAAATACCAAGGTAGAACTTGATGAAAAGGGATTTATAAAAGTGGGTGACCAGCAGCGCACCACCGATGAGCGCATCTTTGCGGTCGGGGACGTAGCCGGTGGTTTGATGCTGGCGCATAAAGCCACCCGCGAAGGCAAGGTGGCTGCCGAAGTCATTGCCGGTAAACCTTCAGCGTTTGACGTTCGGGCCATTCCGGCGGTGGTTTATACCGATCCCCAGATTGCCTGGTGCGGCCTAACCGAAGAAGAAGCCCGTAAAGAAAATATACCGATTAAAGTCCAGCGCTTTCCCTGGAAATTTTCAGGACGCGCCACGACCATGGGCGCACCCGAAGGTCTAACCAAAATAATTATCGACCCGGAAGCCGGGCGTATCCTCGGTGTGGGAATTGTCGGTCGCGATACGGAAGGGTTGATTTCCGAAGGAGTTTTGGCCATTGAGATGGGCGCTTTGGCCGAGGATATGGCTTTAAGCATTCATCCGCATCCGACCCTGTCCGAAACCGAGGCAGAAGCGGCTGAACTCTATCTGGGCAGCGCCACCCATATTTTGTCAAAAAAAATAAAGACCTAATTATTTGAGCAGTCGGGGAGTTTTTCCCGTCATGCCTGTCCCTGCGAAGGCAGGGGCGGGAATGACAAGCTTTGAATAAATAACTCCCCGACCCCTCAAATATTTTATTTTTTGAGCATAAATATGTCGAACGCTTTTTTTATGGCCGAGGCGGGTCCGATGAAAATTACGCGATCATCAACCTCGATACTTGTAACGCCGCGCGGTACCACAAATTGCTTATCCCTGATGATTGCGGCAATCAAGCAGCCTTTTGGTATTTCAATATCGCGGATAAGATTGCCATTTACACGCGCATTTTCAGGCACGCTTACTTCCAAAAGACTTGCCGCTCCGATTCCAAATTCGAAAAGTTGCGCTAAAACGGGGTTGTCGAGAATATTTTCGACCATAGCTGCAGTCGCCCAGGGTGCGTTTACGACCACCACCTCGTTCTGCTCAAGGAGCTGTGTGTATTCGGAATTTTGGACAATGGCGATGACTTTTTCAAGTTTTAACTGTCGGGCCTGGAGGGCCGAAATTACATTGCGGCCGTCATCTTCAAAGGCAGCGATGACAACATCAATATTATCAAGGCCGACCTGTCCCAGTAATTCCTTCTTGGTGCCGTCTCCCTGGTAAATCGGAACATTGTAGCGTTGTTCAAGTTCCTTGCATAGCGCCTCGTCTTCTTCAATGAAGGTTACCTGATGTTCCGCCGAGCGAAACATCATATGATACTCATCTTTTGCCAGGAGTCGATCAGCGATATTTTGGCCCTGTTTTTCGCCACTTATGATAAGTACTCGCATACGCATTCTCCTTAATTTATATTTAAACAATTTGAATGATTTTACATAAAATTTTGCCAATTTGGAAACTTCAGCGCGGTTATCGGAATTGAAAAGATATATTGCGCTTCCAACCAGCGTCAGTAGCCCTCCAAGAACAAAACTTCTGAATTCTAATGCCGGAACAAACATCCAGGTCGTAATAATTCCCAGGATAGGTATCCAGGGAAACCACGTGGTTTGAAATGGACGCCTCAAATTAGGCATTTTTTTGTGCAATGGAATCACGGCATAATTGATTATCCCAAGTCCCATCAGGTAGCCGAAATCACTTAAAGAAGCCACAAATTTGACGATGCCGGAGGAGCTGAAGATAATCACGATCAGGGCACAAACAAAAAGCGCAATATGGGGCGTTTGGAATTTCGGATGCAACTTGGAGAAAAAGTAGGGAAAATGTTTATCGCGCCCCAGTGCGTATAAAATGCGGGCGCTGGCGCCCAATGTCACACTGAATGCGGAAAGACTCGCCATTATCGTCGCGATGACTCCGGCCCAGCGTCCCCAGCCGCCGAAAAGCCGCTCCGCCGTGTAGATGAACGGAATATCGCTCTGGGCGAGCTCGGAATAATTGACGGTGCCCATCATTACGCCGACCACGAAGACGTAAATTGCCGTACTCACGCCCAATGTGATCAAAATAGCGCGTGGAATGTTTTTGCCCGGTTGAATGATTTCTTCAGCCGCATTCGAAATGAGTTCGAACCCGACATAGGAGATATAGATGAGGGCCATCGCCGGAATAAAGGGGCCCCATCCCATTGGCGCTAAAGGCTCCAGATGACGCGGCTCAATATCAGTGAAACCGAGCGCAGCAACGCCGACCAGGACCGCCAATTCCACCAGATTCATTACGGTAATAACGATGATGGCTTCCTTCATTCCCATGAAGTTGACGGCCGTGAATACGACGGTGGTGAGCAGGGTGAGGAGGGCAATGCTGGCGTCCGGTAGGAAGTAGGCGCGGATCGTCAGAGCAAAGATAAGGGCGTACATCGAACAAGCGAGGGTGTTGCCGATCCAGAAGAACCAACCGGTAAAAAACGCCACGGGTCTGTTGAGTGTTCTGTTGGTAAAGGAATAACCGCCACCGGCTAACGGTATGGCGGCGCTGAGCTCGCTGTAATTTAAGGCGGTAAACAGGGTTAAAAAACCCATCGCCAAATAGACCAGAACGCCAAGCGGACCGATCATACGCGCCAGTTCGCCCGGCAGGGCAAAAATCCCCGGTCCCATCGTGGCGCCAATGCCGATCATTACCGCCATAAACAGGCCCATATTTCGCCTGAAACCTATTTGTTCCGCCATAAACGTATGCTCCCGGACTCGCGTATGTTATCCGAGCAAGTTGATCTCAAAACACTGTCGCAGAAAGTGTCCTCCGAAGTCACCTGCCGGGTGGATGAACTGATTATGAAGCCAATTAGGCGCTATCATAAAGTTTTACCTGACGACATTCAAGCAAAAATCGACAATGACCTCCATAGCCCTGTTATCCAGTTTATACCGCTTTTCATAATAATGTTCCGAAATAAGGAAGTGCGGCATAAGTGGTTGTAGAAAAAAAACGTTTCAATACCGGAACGTTTTTTTGACAACCACTAAAAATCTGACCCGGCTTTTCCACGCGAGATCATGCCTGAGGCTGAACACGCTTTGTTTATATATGGCATCGAACCTGTCGTGTCGAACTGTGCACACAAATAAAAAGGGATTACCTGATCGAAGTAATCCCTTTGATGGTTATGGATGTTTGAGGAAGTCAGCGCTACCTATATTAATTCAACGCGTCGTCCTTCCAATATTTGGTCCCTTTAATTGTAGCTTGGAGGGCCAATCCACTCTCAGTTAGCTGATAAATGGTAATATTATCTAATAGTATCTCCCCACCTACAGCCGCCCCCATGTCACTGGCTTTAGCTGCAGCATCTGCATGACCGCCAAATTCCCACCCGCTTTCAATGAACTTATTCATCGTATTATGATCATGGAAGATGAAAATAGCACGAAAATCTTTAATTCCCAGCCCCAGACCAATACCAACCTCACCCATTTTCATGTAAGTGTGTTTTCCGGTTTTATTGTTCTTAACCACACCGTGACCGCCTCCGAAACTGGCGAATATGATATTGATATTGGCATCGCTGAAAACTGCATAACCTGATGCATTTGCTATTTGGGATCTCGCCTGCGGTTTAACTCTATAAAGCTCCGCCAGCGTGGTTTTTTTCATATCAATAATGGCATGGCGCTTACCCTGAGGTGTCGTGCCTTTGGTTGTCGCACAACCCGATAAAAGGATGGCGAAAAATAAAGCACATAATCCGATTTTACATATCTTCATGATTTTTCCTTTTCGATCAATGATAAAAAGTTGAGCGTTTTTAAGATCACTGCCATAACTAACGCGATTGACCAAACCTATTATCGGCAATACAAGTGGAATCCTTTAGTTCTTCGTCTGTCTAGCGTTTGAAGAATTTATTTCGATGCTGGTTTTAAATTATTCAACTTTGTTTTGCCAGTGGCTTATGAACCCCATGAAAACCCTGCGAGGTGCCGGCATTCAGCCTGGGCAGACCGTTTTAGAGGTGGGGTGCGGTACTGGATTTTCACTATACCGACAGCAAAGCTGATTGGTGATCAAGGTTGCCTGGTGGCAATGGACGTGTCATCGGGATTTATCGAACGCGTATCAAAAAAAGTACAGGCTGCTGATTTAAAAAACGTCCGCGTGGTAAAACGTGATGCTCTGGATACGGGGTTGGATACCGCAAGCATAGACAAGGTCCTGTTGTTTGGTGTGATTCCTTTCCCTTTGTTACCCTTGAACCGGCTTTTACCCGAAATGCACCGCGTGCTGAAGCCGGAAGGGACCTTGGCTGCGTGGTTGTTTCCGATTTCTGGTTGGGTTCCAAAGTCGATTGTTCGATCCGGGTTATTCACATATATCAGCAAACGAAACGGCGTTTACAATTACAGGCGATGTAAAGCTATAAGATGAGTGGAGATATCCCAATCGGTCTATAAAATTTCACCCGAACACCACGGCTATTATTGCTCGATTAAATGTAATGTGAATTTTGAGGATTGGTAGATGTAGTCTACAATGTACCAGTGGTATTCTCTGACTGTGTATGCAGGCACGAATTCCACAATTTTTATGCAGCGAATATTTGTATATTCATCATTGTAATCTACAAAAAGCATAAGCTAAAATTGAAGCACAAATTTTCAAATCAATGAACCCTATATTTGACACCAGATTCTCATCCTCTAAAAACCTTGCGATATTTAGTTGTTACCGGTAGAGTTTATTAAGTTTCAATCATTTATATGTCTCTTGAAATTTCTATGATAATTTTAGGTGATGACCTCTCTTTGACTGATTGATGAAACAAAATATCGGAATTGGAGTGCATGCAAAAGGATTAACCGAAAACATCCCTGAATAAAAAAGATCTGAGGCCAGACGAGCGAAGCTAAAGAATTATCGTATTGAAATTAAGTTGGCAGGTGAAGTATCAATTTTAGCTTTAGATTCTTTTTTAGATGAAACATAGAAATTGTCGGTGAATTTTGCTAATTGCATTTTAATAACCCTAAATGGTTTGATATCCTGTCAGCGAAGACGCTGTTATCACAGAGTTACGTGGTAAGTTTTTTGATGAATTAAGCCCTTAAGTTAAGCCAGGGATATGGGGATACACCTTCTTGGTTGAATATGTGCCAATGACTGATGAAAGCATAATCAATAATATTCTTGATAGAATCAACAAAAACATGGCAAGGCTAACCTATCAAGAGTTGAGGCATGCAAGGTTCTCAGGGCATTTCATTACAACAGCGGATGAACTGACAGATTGGATGTTTGAGCAGCTCGGGTCTACCTTTCCACGAATTGCGCCTCAATCAATAGTGCAGATGAAGGATGTGGAACTGGTAGCCCAATTGTTGCTTTTGATTGAAGAAGGCGGTGCCATAGGGCAATCCAAAGATGATTTGGACAAAGCGCACTGTGCCAGAGATGTAGAATGGATTGAAAAAGACGCTGTAATTGAAATTTTTAAGAGTAACATAAGGATAATATCAGAAATTTTAGATAATGATGATGAAAATATACTCCTAATATCAAGATTGAAAAACCAGGCGGTCTTCTATTCCTTATTTGATGCCGTGAATGAGCTATCCATTGAAGAGCAACTGCCGGATACTCAAACCGTTACATAAAGATTAAAGGGTTTCATAGCAGCTATTGACGACGAAGATGAAAGAGCACGAAATAAACATTTGGAGAACTAATTTTTTTATACGGTTAGTAGATTCGAATTAGCTGCTCTTGATTTCTGAGTCGACTCTATTCAATTACATCGTCTGTATTCTTTTAGCTGGGTACCAAATTAACCTATCTATTTAACAATTAGCATGTCAGTAAAAAGGGGGTTAATTTTTACTACTTAAAATTTTATTTATAAAACTGTAATCAAGTATTGATTTTGTGTAAAACTAAATTAAGAAGAAGGAAAATTAGTGTTATGGAAAAAAAAGAATTTTATTCAATGATAGAAGAAATAATTGAAGCCGAATCTGAGACTCTAAATGGGCATGAATTACTTGAAGAACTTGACAATTGGGACTCTTTAGCAATCGTAAATTACATTGCAGTTGTTGATGAAAACTTTAGTGTTACGCTTGCAGCCAAAAAAATTCTTAACTGTAAAACTGTTGATGATCTTTTAGCGAATTTGAATGCCAGTCTGGATAGTTGATCAACTATTAATAAATATGGAGGAATAATGGCATCTACAAAAATTAAGGGGGCTAGAATTTCCGGTATTGCAAGTGCTGTTCCCCAAAAAGTCAGAACGTTAGATGATGATGCAAAAATATTTGATAAAAATGAGGTAATGAAAATAAGCAAAAGCACAGGCGTAAAAAATCGCCACATTGCCTTCGATAATATGTGTACCTCAGACTTATGCTTTGCAGCATCCGAAAAATTGCTTGCTGATATCGATTGGGTTAGAGATTCCATAGATGGGTTGATTTTTGTGACTCAAACACCTGATTATATACTCCCTGCCACTAGTTGCACAATGCATTCTCGGCTTAATTTATCTAAGAAATGTGTCGCATTCGATGTCAATCTTGGCTGTTCTGGTTATATATACGGACTTTGGTTAGCTGCCCAGATGATTTCTTCAGGAAGCTTAAATCGTGTGCTTTTAATGGCTGGAGATACCAGCAGCAAGAGAATATCTAAACTAGACAGGGCAACCTATTTATTATTTGGTGATGCAGGTACTGTTACTGCAATTGAGAAAAGTACCAATTCAGATAGCTTTAATTTTGTATTAGGCACAGATGGAACAGGATGGAATAATTTAATAGTACCTGCAGGTGGTTTCCGAATTCCTCGGAATGAATCTACATCTATGCCAATAGAGAGAGAAAGCAAAAATATTCGAAGTGAAGAAGACCTTTTTATGGATGGAGCGGAAATATTTACATTTACTTTGCTTGAAGTAGCGCCAATGATTAAAAACTTACTATTAGACTCTGAATGGTCAATAGATATGGTTGATTTTTTTGTAATGCATCAGGCAAATAAATTTATAATAGAACATCTATCCAAAAAAATGAAGATACCATTAACTAAGGTTCCTACAAGTCTTGAAAATTACGGAAATACTAGTTCAGCTTCAATACCGATAACCATGACGAACAATTTATCTGATAAGTTATCTCAAGATAAGCTCCACATTGTACTAGCTGGTTTTGGAGTAGGGTATTCATGGGGAGCTGCTGCAATTACCTGCGGTCCAGTGGTCATGCCAGATATAGTGATTGTTCCACAAGATTTAAACAGCAATTAAAAGAAAGGAGTATATTGATGATAAATCCGCTAGATGTTAGTGGACGTTGTTTTTTAGTAACAGGTGCCTCATCTGGCCTGGGAAGGGAAATAGCAATACTACTCAGTCAATTGGGAGCACGTGTAATTTTGGCCGGAAGGAATAAAAAAGAACTACTGAAAACGGTAAAAATGATGGAAGGAGAGAATCATGTTATAAAACCATTTGATTTAAGAGACGTTGATAAAATTCCTCGTTGGCTTAAAGACTCTGTAAAAGAGACGGGACCGTTGGATGGTCTTGTGCATAGTGCCGGAGTTGCAATTACACTTCCACTAAGGGCTTTAAACAGGGGTAGGATAGAAGAAACGATGGGTATTAATTTTTATGCCGCTTTAATTTTAACCAAAGCTTTTCGACAGAAAGGGGTATGTTCAAATGGAGGCAGTGTGGTCTATATTTCATCTGTAGCCGGATTGATTGGAATACCCGGGTTAAGTGCGTACAGTTCTTCAAAAGGGGCCCTAAATGCCATGTGTAAGTCGTTAGCCATGGAACTTGCAAAGGAAAATATACGAATCAATTGTGTTGCACCAGGGCATGTGATGACAGAAATATATAAAAAAACAAAAACCATTTTACCTCCAGAAAACTTTGAAGCTTTAGAAGCCGCACATCCTCTTGGTTTGGGAAAACCTCGTGATGTGGCGAATGCTGTCGTTTTTTTATTAGGTGATACTGGCAGATGGATTACAGGAACAACAATGGTAGTAGATGGAGGATGTAGCGCTCATTAAAAATTAAAACTAATTTAAACTATTATTTCTTTAACGGTAGATATTAATGAAGGCGATTATAAAAGATATCGAGTACTATTTACCATCAAAAATTTTAACAAATAAAGAGCTTGCTAAAAATCATCCTAATTGGCCAGCAGAAAAGATTGCTGCAAAAACAGGTATTACCAAAAGGCATATAGCATCTAAAGAAGAATGTTCGTCCGACCTTGGAGTTAAGGCAGCAAGAAAGCTTTTTGCAACAGGAATATGTGACTCAAATCAAATTGATTATTTATTATTCTGTACCCAGAGTCCGGATTACTTTTTACCCACAACTGCATGTATAATTCAAGAAAGGCTAAACATTCCTATATCGTCAGGTGCAATCGATTTTAACCTTGGATGTTCTGGATACATTTATGGATTAGGACTTGCGAAAGGTCTTATTGAAACTGAACAGGCAAAAAATGTTTTACTGGTTACCTCAGAAACATATAGTAAATTCACACACCCCGATGACATGAGTGCTCGTAGCTTGTTTAGCGACGCTTCTGCTGCAACTCTAATTAAATGCGAGAAATCTAAAGACAAAGGTTCAAGCTTTATCGGTCCATTCATTTACGGCACAGACGGTAGAGGAGCGGAAAATCTTATTGTACCTCAAGGTCCTTTTAGATTACATAAAAACAAAAAGCTGAAAAATAGTACAGCTGATCAAGCCCGCAATTTTAGAACCGCAAAAAATTTGTATATGAATGGCTCAGAAATATTTACGTTTACACTTATTGCCGTACCGAGTGCTATAAAGAAATTACTATCCAAAGCTAATCTAAGCCTGGAAGATATAGATTTATTTGTTTTTCACCAGGCTAACAAATTTATGTTAGAGCATTTGAGGAAAAAAATGGCTATTCCAAAGGAGAAATTTTATATTAACTATCAGAAAATAGGAAACACCGTTTCATCCACAATACCAATTGCTTTAAAGGATGCAATTAATGAAGGGCGCCTTCAAACTGGTAATTTAGTGATGCTTGTTGGATTTGGAGTTGGATATTCCTGGGGCGCTACGATAGTAAAATGGGAGTAAATTTTCTGTTTGATATTTCGGAAGAAATACTAAAATGAATTTTATTTATCTAAGCTGTAAGAAACTAAAAAGCTGTGTTGATTGCAGCGAAAATTTTAGAGATTGACCGTCTGAGCCAAAGGCATTAATGTGTTACTTAAATTTGAAAAGTTGGAATATACTAAATTTTATTAAAAAAATAAACCATGATTGATTTTGAAAGAGCTGCAATTTTAAAAAATAGACTTATTGATGAAATAACAAACAGTCATAATAGTTTGTTACAAGATTTTCCCGTAAATAAGTATATTGATCTTTGTAATAAGATACCTCAAATTGGAGGCTACAAATACGTAAGTTCTGAGGTAAAAGAAATATGTAAAAAAATTATTTATAAAAGTAATGAGCAAATATTAGAATTATACCATATGCTAGTTTTAATTGACTTAATTCTTTTAGCACAAGATGAATTGAAAAAGAAAAAATTGCCCGAAGATGTTAAACTACTTTATTGTAAAAATTTCCAAAGCATTATTAAACGGTTAGAGGCCAAAAAGGAGAATACCCGTTTTTATTTATATTCTAATGATAAATTTTGTAAAGATATATCTGTATGCCGGTTATCGATGATTCCATGCGGTGCTCAGAAGATACTTTTAGGAAGAATATCAAAGAGGTTTATTTTTAAAAGAGGATTCCATCAGTTTTTTCGTGGATTGGCTCTATTGCTTGTTGAACTTGGGGGTGGAATCAAGCCCATTTACCGGATGCACACCGATACACATGACCGCGATTTGCTAGCTGAATTTAATCCAGAGGGGAGCCTGCGGTTTTACTTGAGGGTAGCGGAGATATTGAAAATAAATAAAGAGGTTAAAGGGATTTGCGGAGCTAGTTGGATGAATGATCCGCAATTAAAAAACATCAGCCCTGAAATCTGGCGACATAACGAATTTGCTTACCAAAATGGCGGCCAGGTATTTTTTTTAGGTTCAAGCTTAAAAGATATAATGGACGCCACATATGTTTCTTCAAAGAGAAAACGGCTTTATGAAGAAGGCAAATACCTTCCAACTAGATATTTGTTTATTTGGAGTAGAGGAAAACTTATTAAATGGGCAAATGAACATAAAAAGAATGTCGGTTAATAAGTTTTACTCTCAAAAATAACTAATCCATTGATATCCATTACTTTTCTGTAATATATTGAGCCTTTTATTGGAAAAATTGATGATAGCTGATTTTATAATTTTAGAAAATTTAGTAAGGACAACCGTATTTATATTGGTGCTGGATTATTTATTATAAAAATTATCAAAATATTTCGTATTAGACGCAATAATGCAAGTGACCTGCCCCATTAAAATATGGTCTTCAAAAAGGGCAAAAAATTGGCGATCTTGAAGCCAATAAAATTGGGTCCATTCAAATTCGGTAATTTATCAAAAACTTAGTTTTTTGACTTGAATGATTGAATTCAAAATTGCTCAGAAATATGAAGCGCATCCACGTACGTATTCAAATCCAATCATATTTGGACGGTCGGTATTTTCGTAATAATTGGTTTTCTGGCAAGATCGCCTATGAGGAATCCTCTCTTTAAAATTAAAAAAGGAGACTCAGAATGGAGAAGAAGTTTATATATTGCGCTTTAACAATGGATGTAGAACCAAATATTAGTCGGATAGTAAATAAAACTGGGGATTTGTATACTGGTTTAACAAAATCTACACCGGCGCTTTTAGACATTCTTAAAAAGCATGAAGTACCTTTTACATGGTTCATAACTCATGATTATTGGGGAAAAATTAGTATTAAATTTCCATCAATAGTAAAAAAGATGTCTAAAATTGGAGAAATAGGTTGCCATGTACACTTTCGTAGAAAAGAAGAAAGATATTATACAGATTATAATTTTCAACTGGAACTTATTAAGAATGCAACAAATTCCTTAAGAGAACAAGGATATCCTGTCAAATCATTTAGAGGAGGTAATCTCTTTTTTAATAAAAATACTCTTAGAGTGTTGGAGGAATTAGATTACGAAGTAGATAGTTCGGTAAGTCCTGGTTTATATGTAAAACATTATGATTTAATTGTCGACCATAGAGCATGTAATTATACAACACCATATTTTCCTTCATATGATAATCATTGCATATCTGGAAACTCCAAAATATTAGAGATCCCCATATCAATTTATCCCTATTTTCATTTTAAAACAAGATTTGTATCCTTTTTTATAACTAAAAATATATCTATACCATTGACAAAAGAAAATTATTTAAAGACTATTAATAGAATTAAGAAAATCATTAATAATAATTCTATAGTGATACTAGTCTTAAATTTTCACCCTTGGAATTTATTGGGAAATACTGAATATAAGTTAAGAAACATAGAAGAATTCATATTATTCTTGAAATCATTCAACACAAGATTTGTTACCATGATTGAGTTAAAAACATGGTTGAAATCAAACAAAGAATTTTTACTTAAAACTGAGGATATCAAGAAAAAATCTCGTTTCATAATAACAAAATTTGATATTTTAAAATTAGTGAAACGAATTTCCTCACAACGCCGATTAAATTAAATTCTTATTATGTTAACTGATACTGTGAACATATCATACGGCAATCACCAACAAAACTATCCGCAAAAATGACATGAAGAAAACGCTCCATTTATATCTCAGGTGTAAAATTTTGCTAATTACCTCGCTGTTCAAAATTACATATTAGGATACCCAGCCCACACTCTGGCCAAATTTTGGATTTCGGCTATGAATCCAAAGTCGTAGAAAATTGAAAAATATTGAAGATTTGCGTATGCATTATGCAATCGGACGCGTCGAGCAATGTGGCAAGCATGTTCACTTTGGATAAGGAAAGGATAGATGTCACATTACCAGGCATTTTGTGATACTGGCAAGACCTGTAATTCAAGCGTTATCTAAACACATAAAAAAGCAGGGCCAATTTTGACCCTGCATTATTGCTTACTTGTGTTGGATGAGACGTTCTTATCCGCAAGAGACGCATTGAAGCGTATAAGGGTATAAGATTAATTACAGTTTTGAATCATCGGGAGAATTTTTTTCAGCTATATCCTCAAGAACAAATTTACCAGATGTTTCCACAGGAAACTCTATTATGACACCACTTTCAGCTAACTCGAATATGACGACCTGCTTTTTCTGTTCTACGGATTTTGATTTTCGAATAGCAGCGCGTCTATCATTTTCAGCATCCTCAGCGGCGATCTCCTCAGGAGTCATTGGAAATTCAATGGTTATGCCACTTTCAGCCATCTCATAGGCTTTAACTCGATCTCCCGCAAATGCCGGATTAATTGTAAAAAAAATACCCATAGACATTAATGCAAATGCTGTTACGACTATATTTTTCATTTGACGGTCTCCTTATATTTTAGCTTTAGGTTTCTAAGATTTAAATCTCGATGTTTTTATTTATTAGGATGTAAATTAGGAGCTTTTTATTCCATTTTTTTACTTATCGTGTATATGCTGTGAAAGATAAGAGGAGGTTAAGGCCTGATAATTTTAGAAACCAGAATGGGTTTTAAATGGTTTACGATAAGGAAGGAAATTTTGAAGGCATTTTAAATATCTGCTTGGCTCGCGATAGGCGCGACATAACCGTTCCGATCGGTACCCCCAATATCTCAGCGATTTCTTGATAAGCGCTGTCTTCCATGTAGTATAATATGAGGACTGTTTTATACTTCTCGGGCAGCTTATCTAAAATCGACTGGATGGTTTCAGCCTCCACTTTTCTTTCATAGCCAGATGCTACATCCGGCTGCAAAGAAACAGATTCAAGCTGCGCTAGATAATCAATCCCGTTTGATTTTGCGCCAGATTCCAAAATACATCGCGCTGATTTTTTTTACGCCCCATAAAAGGAATCTGGTCGGTAATCATTGAAACCTGCATCTATCTTCCAACCCCCTTCATTAAATGTAGATCCGGTTGGCTGAAATTTTATTCCATTTTTTTACGTCAGCCGGATTCGGATAAATAGAACCCATGCCGATACAATTATTGATAAGCAATCTAAACGAATTGTCCAGGACTGCTATCTCAAAAAAGGAAATTTGAGTTTGCACCTACAAACATCGGACTGGATATCATTTGGATTTAGCCCACAGGGGCTGTATTAACCGTATTGTTTGACATCCGCTTCGGCTTTTTGTTCCGCATCCGATGATCAAGACTAAAAGGACTGCTGCCTTCCAGGAACATGACCAACGCGCCGCCTGTAAATGCAAAAGCATACGCAAAATGGGGCACATCCTGCATAATGATCAAACCGGGCACAATAATGGTCACCAGACCCATCATAATCGCAATGGCTGCCTGGATCCGGCTGAACAACCCCATAATTAAACAGATCCCCATGATGATTTGTCCCCAACCGGCCAACTGCAAAAATGTTTGCACATCAACCAGCATGAAGCTGCCGTAATCCACTGTGTAGGATTTGATCAATTTTTCGATCACCAGTTTTTCATATCCCCAGAATAAAACTGTCAGTCCGAGAAAAATTCTTAAAATCAAACCGTTATATTTTACATTGTCATTTGCTGACATTTTAAATTCTCCTTAGCGAATTTATTTTCCTCGCTTTGATGAGTTCTAATATCATCGTTGCTTTCAGGGTTTAACGGAATTTGTTTTAGTAGAGTCGCTCATTGAAGCTTTTATTCCCAAAAAATGAAAAATGTTTTTGATTTACAAATTCACTGTGATCAAATAATCGACCGATGGGGTCATTAGCCGCTTGATGGGTGTGCCCTCAATAGAATCCTTATTTCGAAGAGTAGAAACGGGCTCTTGCCGGCTCAGGCCCCAAAAAGACAATTCATGGCCCCAGGAGGACGATTCAGGCCGGAAAACGACAAGTCATGAGGACCTCGGGTGGTTTAAATTGAATTGTCTGTATTTTGCTCGGATTTAATAGATGTCAAAACTTTAATTTGACAGACCGAATTCATTTCTTTATATAATTTCAAGGTAAACAATAAATAGGTGATTTCAATTCGCATTCTTTAGCTACAGGTTGCAGTCACGATCACAGCCCCGACAAACCTTCCGAGACGTTTGTATAGCTTTGGAATAATTTATAAATCCGAATATTACCGGCTCACCCGGAATAGGATAAAATAGATCGAAAAACCAACGGAGCTCATATTATAATAGCCGCAATCTTGAATTATCGCTGCAATAACTGGGTATTAAAGGAGAGTTTTTGTGGAATATAATATTGACGATGAAGAGCCGCGAACACGGTGGTGGATCCCAATCACACTTGCTATCGTCATCACTGTGGTTGTCGGCGGTTACTTCGTCTGGCGAGGATCAAGACCAGCCGTTCCGACCACGGAAACGGCTGAACCCACCACACTGCCTCGGATGGCAAATTTGCCCCCCAAGAAAGAGGCGCCCAAGCCTGTCCCGCCGCCTTATTCACCCGATGCGCCTTTGCTTGAACAGGTGCGAGATACGATGCGAAAGGGAATCGATCCGGAAGATGCCGTAGCACTTGCGAAATCATTGCCGCAAAAACCGGAACGGGCCGACGCGGCGTTTATTCTGCTGGAGTACGCTGCTGAAGCCGGACATGCAGAGGCAGCGTTAATCGTAGCGCGGTATTTTGATCCCACCTCTACTGATGATAGCGGAACGATTATCAAAGATCCTGAAGCCGCATATGAGTGGTACCAGATGGCCTTGTCTGCAGGGCTGCCGGAGGCGCAAAATCACCTTTCAGATCTGAGGCAATGGGTCCAAAAAGAGGCGGCGCAGGGGTCTCGGGTGGCGCGTGAGGTCTTAACGAATTGGCAATAGCCTTATAATAACGGAGGACAAGCGATGCAATCCAAAAACATGAAATCCATGAGCAGGGCCGGGTTCATTGTTATATGGGTGACATTTTTTATCTGTTTGGGGCTTAGGGGGGAAGATATCTATGCGGCTAAGCAAAGCAAGCCATTGCTCATACCCGGTAAACGCACATTATATCAAAAGGTCATCACCCATCCGGGCTCTAAGCTGTATGCGCTGGCGGGAAGCTCTGCGAAAGTTCTGGAAAAGTGGGTCAAGCCGTTTACGGTATACTATGTTTACCAGCGTGCCTCGGTCAGCGGTGAGCCCTGGCTGGAAGTCGGTCTTTCGAATACCGAAGGGGCAGTCGGATGGATTAAAGGATCGAAAACTTCTGATTGGAATCAAGCATTGACACTGGTTTTTTCGGAAAGAACCGGGCGTCAGCCGGCCCTATTTCTCAAAAATCTGAAGTCGCTTAAGAAAGTTGCCGGGTCGCCATCTCCGGGTGGACAGACAGCTCAACTTGCATCTCAGTTTGCTGCAATTCAATCGGGGAGTATTTCCCTGCCCCCACAATTCCCGGTAGTGGCCGTCGAACCTCCAGAAGAAGCCGTCTCGCGAAAGCGGTTTTACCTCATACCGATTTTTCAGGCGCTCGAGCTCTTTGAAGGCGTTAAATTTTTGGAAGTCGCTTCCATCGATCCCGGCTCAGGCGAAATCCCGGAAGATATGGAATTAAAAACAGCAATTATATTCGTCATTGATACCACAATTTCCATGAAACCATATATTGATAGGACCCGGGAAGCTGTACGCAAGATTTATGACGCCATCGAAAAAGCCGGCTTATCCGATAAGGTGGCATTTGGATTGGTTGCCTTTCGCAACAGCACTAAAAAAACACCGGGCGTTGAATATGTGGCCAGAGTGTTGTCTGATTTGCGGGATGGAAGGGAGCGCGAACAATTTGAACTTGCCCTGGCCCGAGCACAGGAAGCCAAGATTTCCACGCATTCTTTCAATGAAGACGCCTTTGCCGGTCTTAAGATGGCGCTTGAAAAACTGAATTGGTCACCGTATGTATCGCGACTCGCCTTTCTCATTACGGATGCAGGCGCTATTCGAAATGACGATCCCTTTTCCTCAACCGCTATGAACGAAGCTGAGATAGCCGATATGGCCGCGGCCAAGGGCGTAAAGATTTTTGCGCTTCATCTCAAAACACCTGCGGGCAAAAAGGTAAACAACCACCCTTATGCGGAAACCCAGTTCAGGTCCCTGTCCGGACATTCCGATCCTATGATCGGTGATCTGTATGTACCCATTCAAGCCGCTCAGCCTGCAACCGGCGTGCGCGGTTTTGGGAGCGTGGTTGAGGGTGTTGCCACCCAGATGGTGGAATTAGTGCGGGCAACCAGTATGGGTGAGCGATTGACATTGCCCGAAGTACCCACTGACCGAGCCGGCGATATGGTGCAGGAGGCGGTGCGCAAGGCTGCTATATTGGGATATGCCATGCAGCTTGAATTTTTAGGCCGTCGCGCCGGTATTCAAGCACCAAAGGTTGTTAAAGCCTGGGTTTCAGACATGGATTTAGCGCGCCCCGACACGCCCACCTTCAAGGTGAGCGTTCTGTTAACCAAAAATCAACTCAGCGATCTCAGCCAGCGCCTCAAGGTCGTTCTGGATCAGGCCCAGCGGACCAAACGAACTCGGGACATGGATTTCTTCCAGAGCATTCTCGCAGCGGTTGCACAAATGTCACGTGATCCCCTGCAATTCAGCAGAAAACCGGACCAAAACTTGGGTGAGCTGGGCGTCCTTGCAGAATTCCTGGATGATTTACCTTACCGCAGCAATATCATGCGGTTGACCGAAGAGGATTGGTACAGACTGAGCGTCGGGGAGCAGCAAGCCATCGTCAATAATCTGAAATCAAAGATCAGACGATATACCCAAATCCATGACGATGTGGCCAACTGGGTAACTTTCGGGGCAGAGGAACCCGGAGATGCCGTATATCGAATACCCTTGAGTCTTATGCCCTAACCGGGGAAGTTTCCATCGTGTATAGCCGTAAAAATCAATCGGACGAAAATGAAGACGACGCTCTAATGTTAAAGGAGAACTCCTCTGAATATGAAGAAGAGAAGATCTTTGAAGGAAGCTGCCAGAGACACTGTAGCGATAATGAGGCGGGATCGACCCACTCAGGACAAGCCCAGTGTTAAGACAACCCAGTTTGACGTAACTGCAAATGAAGTCTTTCGTCTTCAAGAAGTAACCAAAAGCTGGCCCGGGGAGCAGGGTTTTACATTGACAGTCCCCAAGCTTATTATTCATCGGGGAGAAAAGATTGCCCTGGTGGGTTTCAGCGGATGCGGCAAAAGTACCTTGCTCGACCTGCTGGCGATGGTCTTGCGACCTGATGAAGCCGGACGATTTGATTTTTTTTCTCAAAATGGGGAAACACTGAATGTGATGGATGCCTGGCAGCACAGGCGGCTGGGCCGCTTGGCTAAAACCCGCATGCTGCATATCGGATATGTTTTGCAAACAGGGGGTCTCTTTCCGTTTCTATCGGTCCGGGAGAACATTGGAATCAGCCGGCGGGGACTAGGTTTGCCGATTGAAGAGGCCGTGGAGTCCATCGCACAACGCTTGCATATCGAGCGACATCTGAACAAACTTCCCGGTCAATTATCGGTGGGGGAACGTCAGCGGGTGGCCATTGCCAGGGGAATGGCGCATCAGCCGTCAGTGGTTATAGCCGATGAGCCCACCGCTTCACTGGATCCAATTAACGCTGAAGAAATCATGAGTCTATTCAACAAACTGACCGACGAATATGGTGTTACCCTGATTATGGCCACGCACGATTGGGGAAAATTGGGGGAACGCGGTTTCCGTCGCGTAGAATTCAGTTTCAAACAGGACCCGAAGCGGGGCATGGTGCACGCTAGGATTTTTGGGTAGACGACAGATTAAGCTATGAACAGGTTTAAAACGGTTATCCATCTGGCTTTGCGCGATTACTTGCATGAGCGATTGTTATCTGCGTGTGCGGTGATGGGTCTGGCAGCCGTTCTGGCACCTTTGCTGGTGTTATTCGGGGTGAAGAGCGGGATTATTAACACCATGTCCGATCGCCTGATTCAAGATCCGCGGAACCGTGAAATTTCTGCGGTGGGAAGCGGTCGCTATGGCATGGACTGGTTTTCTGCTATGCGTGATCGCCATGATGTGGCTTTCGTTATTCCACAAACGCGCTCCATTGCGGCCAGTATGATTCTGTATAATGAAAATTCGGCAAATCCCCGCACGGTTGTCGTGTCCCTCATTCCTACCGCCGAAGGTGATCCCTTGCTGGAGCAATATGGGCGCATCGCGGCCGACAAAAATAAGGTCGTGTTATCGGAGCCGGCCGCGCGAAAACTTAAGGTCAAAGAGGGCCAGGATATCACCGGGCAGGTGGGACGGTCTGTAGGCGGGGTAAAGGAACAGGTTGCGGTCGCATTGAAAATTGTCGCCGTTTTGCCTCTCGACGCCTTTACCCGCGAAGCGGCCTTTGTGCGTTTGGCGCTTCTGGAGGCAACCGAAGACTACCGTGACGGTCACCGCTCCGAGACATTCGGATGGCCGGGCAGTGCGCGGCCGGCCCGGCCGAGAGTTTATCCCAGCTTTCGGCTTTATGCCCGCTCAATTTATGATGTGGGTAAATTACGCGGCATGATGATGGATCAGGACCTGGAGGTTTATACCCAGGCGGAGAATATTGAAACGGTCAAACGCCTGGACCGTTCGTTTAACCTTATTTTCAGCCTCATCGCCGTCGTGGCGGTGTTGGGTTATTTTGCCTCTATGGTAAGCAATGTATTGGCCAATGTGAACCGAAAAAGCCGATATCTTGGTATTTCAAGCTTGATTGGCTTTTCAACCGAAACCATCATTTGGTACCCGATCGTCCAATCCATGACGACAAGCGTTCTTGGAACGGTAATGGCCGTTTTCCTTTACAAAATAGCGCAAAAAATGATCAACGGGCTTTTTTCCGAATATCTCTCTGCGGGCGAGTATGTATGTCGCCTATCCCTTGACCATATGTTAACCGGCTTTGGTTTGACCCTGGTTTTCGCCATGCTGGCTTCAGCTTACGGGGCTTTTCGGGTATCACGCATCGAACCATCGGAGGTCATCCGTGAGGTTTAGGTCTGGAACAAAACAACCTGTATCTGTTTTAACTCGGCCGGAATGCAAACTCCCCAAATTGCACATTCGATTATCAAGACAACTTCCGATTCCGGTTACATGGCTATGTGTTTTGCTCGTATTAGTGATTTACATCCCACCGCTCCCTGCTCAGCATTGCCCATCTGAAAAAGGTGCATTGGCCTCGCAGAATCCGGTGGTGGCTGCCGTAAACCCCAATCCTTCCCAAACCGATTTCTCACTTCCGATGCCCTGCGGGGGGAAAATGATTCTGCGGCCTGTCTGTGTGCCTGCCGGGGGATATTTTGCAGATTTACCCTTTGATATGGGCTGCAAAGACTGCGGGCGTCTTAAAAATAGCTTCATGGAAGGTAAGCGTTGGGGTGCGGTTTCCGGGCCCTTTACACAGGAGGATTTGCCTGCTGCCTGGCGCGTGAAGCTTGAAAACGCGATCGCAAACAGCGATGGCCGTTGCCCGAAACCCGGCGACACGAATATCAGCGCATTTTACTATTTTATCGGCAAATACGAGGTTACAAATTCCCAGTGGAAAGCGGTGATGAATGATGTTTGTTTTGGACCCGATTCCTGGTTTTTCGCGGATGATGCCCGCCCCAAGACGGATATATCCTGGTTTGAGGCCGTGGAATTTACCCGAAAATACACCGAGTGGCTTATTAAAAATGCCCCGGAACACTTACCCAAGTTTTCAAATGACCGTTTTGGGTACCTGCGTTTGCCGACTGAAGCCGAGTGGGAGTATGCGGCCCGTGGCGGCCACATGGTGACCGAGTCGCAATTAAACGATGCGGAATTTTTCCCATTAAATGATAGGCCCTATAAAGATTTCGCTGTTTTTACCGATCCGAATGCAGCCAAACCCCAGCAAAAATTAGCCTGGATCGGTTCAAAGTGCGCTAATCCGTTAGGACTCTTCGACACCGCGGGCAATGCTGCCGAGATGGTGTTGGATCCATTTCATTTTTCAATAGGATTTCGGCTGCATGGCGCTGCCGGTGGGTTTATCATCAAAGGCGGCAGCTTCCGCAAGAGTCTCGTTGAGATCATGCCCGGAAGGCGCGAAGAACAACCTTTCTTCCTCGGTGATGGTGCCTTTCGCAGCAGTGATGTTGGCTTTCGTGTCGCTCTTTCCGGGATCCTAACCCCCCAGGACCGCAAAGAACGGCTCGATCAGGAGTGGGCCAATCTGAGAGTTCAGCAAAATTCCGGCCGGGCTCCCGCAAAATTTTCGGCGCCAAAGATCGAAATAGATCAAAGCAAGGATCCCATTGCCGAAATTGAGCGATTTGTGGCAATGTCCGCTGATGAAACCGAAAAAAAGAATTTACTTTTTCTGCAAGAAGTACTCAAACAAAAAAGTATTTTACTTAAAGAGCAGGAAGCTGAAACGGTGAAGGGTATTATCCACAGCGTTCTTTTTACAGCTGAGTCTTTGCAAAAATATGCTATCCGGCGAAAAATCGTCCTCAAGGAGCTGAGCAAACTTGAGAAGATGAAAGACGAGACAGACTCTCAGTCCATCCTTGATTCATTGGAGAGCGGAATCGCTAAGGCAGAAGAGACGATTCGCCTGCTCGATTCCGCCATGGATCATTTCCTAAAATTCTATCTCAATCGAATCAGAGAAACTCAGCGATACCCTGAAGAACTTTTCGTAAGTCAAATCAACTTTATTTCACAAGAATTGAACCTCGAGCAAGGTTTCAGCCGGGGTTTGAAAAACAGGCTGAATCTATTCAGAAGCCATGTGGCCCTTTACAAACGAAAGGCAGGCAACGTCAGCCGGCAGGACATTCAATCAGATCTTATTTTGCCGTAGAATCCGTATGCAAACATACAGTCAGGGAGGATTATTATGCGCAAACAAATACTTATTTTCAGTTTATGTTTGACTTGTCTTCTGGTTTCAGCATGTGTCTCCAAAGAAAAATATGAGGAATTAGAAGCAAGGCTTGCCGATACTCAGGCGAAACTTGAACAAAAAGACAAGAATGTCGAAGAATTAGCGCAAAAGCTGGGGGAATTGGAACAAAACTGGAATAAGTGCCGGCAGGATACCAGCGCGCTTGATGCACGCTATCAAGAGTTGGAGAAAAAACAGCAATTGCTTTCCCAATCTTTAGCGCAAAAGGAAGACGTTATCCACCAGGTTGATGAGGCCAAGCGCGAATCAGAAAACAATATGCAATCGCAGATCGAGACACGCGAGCAAAAGATTAAAGAACTGGAAGATGCCGTTGCAAAGCTGGATGAAACCAGGCGTATGCTAGAAATCAACCTTCTGGCGCAGCTGGAGAGTCGAGAAAAAAAGATAAAAATGCAAGAAGAGACCATTTCAGAGTTAGGCAATCAGAAACAGTATGTTGAAACTAATTTAATCGATTTGAAAGAACAGATCGTCATCCAGGAGCAAACGATAAACGAGCAAATGAAGATTATCATTGAACTGGATGACGTCCGGCTAAAAATAGAAAGCAGCCTGAATAACCGGCAGTCGGAAATAGAGCTCCGGGAAAAAAGAATAAAAGAACTGCAAAATGCCATCGCTCAGCGAGATAAAACCAAACGCCAGATTGAAACCGACATGAAAGAACAGATAGAGGCCCAGCAAGTGAAGTTGGAGAAGCTGGCCGGCAAATTAAAAGTTACCCTGGTCGATAGGATTCTATTTAATTCCGGAAGAGCAAAGATCAATGAGAAAGGTAAGCAATTGCTGTCAACGCTTGCCGAAAGCCTCAAGCAAAATAACCAAAACATCATCGTTGAAGGACATACGGATAACGTTTCGATCGGACCGGACTTGAGGGGAAAATATCCAACCAACTGGGAATTGTCGGCAGCTCGATCTGCGGCCGTGGTGCGCTATCTCACAGAAAAGGCCGGTATCGAACCCCAAAGGTTTACGGCAAGCGGCCGCAGCTTCTATAGTCCAGTGGCATCCAACCAAACTGAAGAGGGCCGGCATCAGAACCGCCGAATTGAAATTATCCTGGCTTCCCGGCGCTAAGATGAATGGATTCCGACGCCATGGCTTACGGGTCAAAAGGCCCTATACCTCTGGCCTGCTCGTCAATCTTATGTCGTTGGTTAATGCCATGTTTACAGAACTGACATTCAATAACGGTACATCCGACTTCCTCGGATCTTGTCACCGCCGCCACTGGTGGAGGACTCTATCCTTCGACTGATAGCGGCCGAAATTGGGAAAACCTATACCGGTGTTATATTCGAGCGATATGGGTCGACCCGGCCAATCCTCAACATATGATTGCAGGGCCAGCGGATGGTGTATCAAGAAACGGGCGAATCGAGGAATCGGGATGAGATACAAATCTTTTTTATGCTATGTAGCCGTACATCTTTTGTTTTTTGCCTTAGAGGCACAGGCATTGGATCAAGAGATAACAAGAGACGTTCAGGGGCTCTCTGAAATGGTCTATAACGAAAACAAAACCGTTGAAGCATCAGCTATGATCCCCAGTGACCCCACTATCTACGAGTCATATATGAAAAATGCCCGAGGATATGTCAAAATAGCCGAGGAGGTGAATGGCCCCATCGATTATCCTGTCAGTTTTTCATATGTTTGGGGGGGACGCTCTTAAGGAATTGGATCGAGTGGCACCGGATGTTAGGATTATTAATTTAGAGACGAGTGTAACGAGAAGCAACGATTATTGGAAAGGAAGATGAGGCTGGCGTTGATATTATTCATGGGCATTCATCGCATCATGTTAGAGCAATTGAAGTTTACAAGGATAAACTCATTCTCTATGGCTGTGGTGACTTTTTAAATGACTATGAGGGAATTAGTGGATATGAAGAATTTAGAGCTGATTTGTCCCTAATGTACTTCGCGATTGTGGATCCATCAGCCGGCAAGCTCCTCGCATTGCAAATGACGCCAACCCAAATCAGACGATTTAAGATCATCCTGGCCTCCAACGTCGACACACTTTGGTTAAAGGATACTATAAATAGAGAGGGCAGCATTTGGAACAAAGGTAAAGCTTACCGAGAATAATCGCCTAACTCTTGAGTGGGATTAGCTCCAAATGCTTTTGTGGCAGATACCTCGGTTACAGTGACGAATAATTCGAAAACACAAAATTATTAGGTTGGCAGACCCAATCTACCATGATTTCGGATTATTAGATGGTTTCGATTTAGGCACGAAGTCTATCATAATTTATTGCTCGAAAAAGTGTGTATTCGTCATGGCTAATCTGCAAATTCATTAACCACGAATCAAGCATGTTTTCCACTGTGTTGGACCGCGCCTTAGCATTGTCCAAAAACGCTTGCGATGTCACTTTGAAACATGTATTTTTAGCCGAGTATGATTTGTGGCGGAAACCGGCTCCCAGATTGTACCAAATTTCTCTCTGATTCTTTGGATATCGCAACCTCGCCCGGACCGTGGTTATTCTCAATATATCGCGATCTGCTGATATTTGGTTTTTTGCTAAGATATCCAAATTCATACGTTGCCTCTGTCTCTAGATAAAGAATCTGCGAAACAGCCTTATTATAATTATCCTTGACCTCATAAGCCCCTTTGGTTATTAAAAATATTTACAACGCATCGTAATTGCTCACCATTTTCGTTCTAAAACCTCAAAAAAGGGGATTATCTGTGCCTCAAGAAGGTTTTAAACGCAAACTTACCGCTATCCTCAGTGCCGATGTCAAAGGATATAGCCACCTTATGGGCGAGGACGAAGATAGCACTGTTCGAACCATTACCGCCTACCGTGAAGTTATTAGCACTCTTATCAAAGACCACAAAGGCCGGGTTGTGGATTCACCTGGTGACAATATTTTGGCTGAATTTGTTAGCATTGTAGATGCGCTGCGCTGCGCCTGTGATGTTCAACAGGAAATAAAATCCAGAAATAATGATTTATCTGAAAATCGCCGGATGAATTTTCGCATAGGTATTAATCTGGGAGACGTCATTGAAGAGAAGGATCGGATATACGGTGACGGTGTTAACATCGCAGCCCGGCTTGAGGCTCTGGCAGAAGAAGGCGGAATTTGCATTTCGGGTACTGCTTATGATCAAGTCAAAAACAAGCTTCCTTTCAGGTACGAATACGATGGCGAGCAGACAGTCAAGAATATCAAAGAGCCTGTTCGTGTCTATAGTGTTTTAATGAAACCTGAAACTGCCCGAAAAGTTATCGCAGATAATAAACTGAGAAGAAAAACATGGAGAAAGGTGGCGCTATCCACAATTATTGTTCTGGTAGTTATCGCAGGTGGATTCATAGGCTGGTACTTATACCACCGTCAAGCAGCGCAGATAGAACCGACTTCCTCGGATAAAATGGCTTTTCCCTTACCCGACAAGCCATCCATTGCCGTGCTACCATTTGAAAACCTAAGTGGCGATCCAGAGCAAGAATATTTTAGCGATGGGATAACTGAGGATATTATCACCGATCTTTCAAAGATTTCAGGCCTATTTGTCATCGCCCGCCACTCTGTCTTTACCTATAAGGGCAAGGCAATCAAAATAGCGAAAGTGGGACAGGAACTCGGGGTAAGGCATGTATTGGAAGGCAGTGTCCGCAAGGCGAATGGCAGGGTTCGAATCACGGCACAGCTGGTGGATACAACCACGGAGGGGCACCTTTGGGCCGAACGGTATGACCGGGACCTAAAAGAAATTTTTGCCCTGCAAGACGAGGTGACGCAGAAGATCGTAGCGGCTCTGGCATTGAAGTTGACAGAGGATGAAAAAAAACGTCTGGTGCGCAAATACACCGACAACATAGAAGCCTATGACTTCTATTTGCAAGGGGTGGAGTATATAAATCGCTTTACGAAAGAGGCGAATGTCCAGGCACGGCAAATGTTTGAGCGAGCCATTGATCTGGACCCCGAGTTTGCGGCAGCGTATGCGGTATTGGGCACAACCCATTTCCTTGAATGGACCTTAGGCTGGAGTCAAGACTCCCAGTCCCTCGAGCATGCCTTTTAGAACTCGCTCAGAGGACATTAGACCTGGATGACTCACTGCCCTTTGGCCACCACCTATTGGGCAAAGTCTATTTGTGGAAAAAACAACATGAGAAGGCCATCGCCGAGCTAAAGAAGGCCACCGCTCTCAGTCCCAATGATGCTGATCAGCTTGTGGGGCTGGGGTATATTTTAAACTGGGCTGGAAGGCCAGAGGAAGCTATTGGGTTGGTAAAGAAAGCGATGCGCCTCAACCCAATGTATCCGCTATATTACTTATGGGAATTAGGCCATGCCTATTTCTTAACGGGGCGCTATGAAGAGGCGATTGAAACACTCAAGAGAGTCCTCGACCGCAACCGGTATTTTCTGCCTGCCCACTTTTATCTGGCTGCCAGTTATAGTGAGATAGGAAGGGAGGAAGAGGCTCGGGCTGAGGTGGTAGAAATCGAGAGACTAAAAAGTCCCCAGGACTCCTTGGAGGCTCGGAGACAGAGGCTCCCCTATAAAGATCAAGCGGTATTAGAGCGCCTATTTGACAGCCTGCGGAAGGCGGGATTGAAGTGAGGGCAAGTTTCTCGGGGCAGTTCCCATTGGGATTAGGTGGCTTCGGGTAATGAAGGACATACAACAATATATTATGACTCGAGTTGGTAGGGCGTGAGACGATGTTACTTCAATTAAAAACAAAACTATCATCAATATGACAACTAAAACAAAATTAACTTCTGGTGCAATTCTTGTAATATATGCTCTGATAATGTTGGAAGGGATACTAATGGCTACCCCTTTTGCTCTTTACTTATATTCGTTTTATTTCCCTTTTTTGGAAGGAGTTCAACAGAGTATTCTGACCGCATGGATCTCCTCTTTCTTTTTTCGCCATGTAGTCGTTGAAACAAACAGTTCATTTTTGGAAATTATAGGGTGGCTAAGGCTTCTTTTTCCCATAGGGCTAATAGGCTTCTTGGTATTTGCTTTTCAAGTGTATTGGGCTAAATTCAGACGAAAAGGTATGGTTAATAGCTTTGTTTATAGGTATATCAGACACCCTCAATATCTGTTTTTCGTGATAGCAGGGCTTGGGGTGCTTTTTACATGGCCTAGAATGATGATGTTAATTCTATTTACGATCATGAGCATATTCTATTTTTATTTGGCCAGATTTGAAGAGAGAAAAATGGTAGCCAAGCATCCCGAATATCAGGAGTATATGAATAAAACAGCCATGTTTATTCCTGGAAATCCAGGTGGAAAACTATTCAAGCTATCATTCGGGTGGATTCCAAATCAAATAGTCGCGCAACTCTTAGCCATAGTGTTGATAATCACTATAATTTTCGGTAGTGCCATTGGTCTCAGGAATCATACCATTGCCAATATTTCAATCACCAAAATTCCTGACAAACATACATTGGCTATCTCTATTTATCCTCATACAGAACAATATTTGCGGGATGTAATACACAAAACAATGGCTCACGAATCGGTTGAAAACGCCTTGTTCGAACAGGGAAACGTCAGTTTCATCTCCCACATAATGCCCAGCAACTATGGCATGTTGGCCCATTTTACTGAAGTTAACAGGCAAAAATTCACACGACAACTGTTTAACTCTGAGTTAAGTATTAGAGATAGAATTTGGGGAACGGAGTCGGATAAAGTTAAAGTCGCATTTGCCAAAATAGATAAACCGGGCAAAGAATTTGTCCCTTTAAATGAAATCATGGATATGAGTGTTAGGATGACCCCGGTTTTGGTGGCAGATCTTGACCTAACTACAGGAGAAGTTTTTAATGTAATTCTAAACTCAAAAAACCAATATGGAATCACTCCTCAGCCAATTTTTTAGTCGGTTCATTATAAGAATTCCATAAATGCAGAAGTCAGGGCGTTGATGAGTTCGAAAAGTAAGGAAAACAGCCCAATCGCATTCACCAGATTAATTACTAATGTTGGGCGGCCTGACACGATATTACTATAGATTCTCACGGAGATGAAAAGTGAATATAAAAGATTTGGGAAATTCGCTGGGAAATTCAAAGATTCTTAATTTGATCTTCAAACCAGCTGGAGCAAATATGGAGAGTAGATTTCGACAATGGCTCTATCCTCCTTTGAGAACACTGAGAGATGCTGGGGTTCAACCTGGGCAAACGGTTTTAGAAGTGGGGTGTGGCACGGGATTTTTCACTTTACCAGCAGCAACGTTGATTGGCGATCAAGGTCGCCTAATAGCGATGGATGTGTCGTCAGATTTTATTGCACATGTATCAAAAAAAGTAGAGGCTGCTAATTTAAAAAACATACAAGTGGTAAAACGTAATGCACTGGATACGGGCTTGGATACAGCAAGTATAGACACTGTACTATTGTTTGGTGTGCTTCCTTTCCCTTTGTTGCCGTTAAACCAACTTTTACCCGAAATGCACCGCGTACTGAAACCTGAAGGTTCCTTGTCAGTGTGGTTATGGCCGATTCCTTTTTTAGTACCGTGGTCGATTCCTCGGTCAGGTTTATTCAGTTTCATAAACAAACGAAACCGCGTCTACAATTACAGGCGATGTTAAATGAGTTGCAATA